>Ga0208126_1000010_pt1 | contig 22858 bp, 24 predicted proteins | sample SoimicmetaGmgHAA_FD_188334 | JGI IMG/M metagenome (GOLD analysis project Ga0208126, IMG submission 188334) | Soil and rhizosphere microbial communities from Laval, Canada - mgHAA (SPAdes) (version 2) | ecosystem: Environmental > Terrestrial > Deep subsurface > Rock core/Sediment | place: Laval... | reverse complement strand
TCAGCGTCGCAGTGCATTCACGGGCGACGAACACGCCTTCCTGCCAAGCGTCGTCCTCGTCCTTGACCAGGTGTCGCGCGACCTCGGCGCCCACTGAGAACCCCCGGAACGCGCGCGCGGCCTGCAGTGGCAGCACGATCTCCGGATGCTCCGACGCCAGCCCCCGCCTGCGCGCGGCGGACGACCAGCCGTGGATCCAAAGCGGCTGCACGGCCATGTTGATGCCGCTGGTCTCCTGATCGAGGAATCGCCAGCGGATCCCGAGTTCCACATCCGCCAACCCCGACTGCCACGGTCCCACCGGCGCACGCGCGTGCGCCCAGGCCGCATGCATGGAGAGCTGCACGTGCTCGCCCACGCCGCGGTTGATGTCGACGTCCGGTGCGGCCAGTTCCCAGCTGCGTGCACGATGCCCGCCCGTGGCCGCGAGATTGATTTCCCATTTGCCGGCGCCTGGCGTGTCTGGATCGTTGGTGATCATCGGTGGCCCCGCCTGCGCGGAAGCCCTGCCAGCAGGGACGATCAACAGCAACGCAAGCAGGGCGTTCCAGGGCGCCCATCGTCGAAACGTCATCATCATCGACATGCCGAACCTTCGTTCAGTGCGCGCGTTCCGCCGGCCGCTGCGGAAAGAGCAGGACCAGGAGGGCGATGGCACCCAGCAACACCAGGGATCCAGTGTAACGACTGAGTTCGAGGCCGCCCTTGGCGTGCGGCTTGTCGAGGAAGTCGCCGACCACCGCACCGAGTGGGCGCGTCAGCACGAAGGCGGACCAGAACAGCGCGGTGCGCGAGACGCGGGTGGTGAAATACAGCACCGCCACCAGCGCCAGCAATCCCCCGAACACCAGGATGCCACCGGTATAGCCCAGCCCCTGCGTATCGGCGACCCAGTCGCCCAGTGCGGTGCCGAGCGTCTGCGAGAAGGTGATGGTCAACCAGTAGAACCATTCGGAGCGGGCGTCGCGCACGCTGTCCACGGCAATCGTGCCGGTGGTGCGATACCAGACGAACAGCGACCCCAACAACAGGACCAGCAACAGCGAGGATCCGCCGGTGTAGCCGATGCCGAGCGAGCGATCGGCGAAATCCGCCAGCGTGGTGCCCACCGTGGTGCTGGCGACGATCGTGGTCCAGTAGAGCCATGGATTGAAAGCGCGCGCGCGGATCTGCAATGCGACGGCGATGGCGAAGATCACCGCGAAGATGCCGGTTCCGATGAGGTAGCCGGGATGCCAGGCCGACGCGCTCGCGTTGGGCGTGGTCTCGCCGAGCCAGGACATCGTCACGGCGTCCCCACCGATCTCGCCGAGCGTGGTCGCGAGGATCTTGATGATCCAGAACCCGAGCGTGATGGCCGGGACCTTGCTCAGGACCTCGGTCAATGTGGTTTCGTTGCGTGGAGATTGCATGGACGCTCCTTTGGGTCGATGGCGTTACTGATGTGGCAAGGCAAGTGGGCGCGGCAACGGAAAACGCACGACCACCCTCAGCCCGCCCAGGCTGGATTCGCCCAGATTGATCGAGGCGTGCAGGCTGTCGGCGGCCGCACGCACGATGGCGAGCCCAAGGCCACTGCCACCGGGCTCCGACGTGCTGCCGCGATGGAATCGCTCGAAGACCAGATCGCGTTCCTCCACGGGAATACCGGGACCGTTGTCCTCTACGATGAATTCCGACCCGCCGATCCGCTGCGCCAGGGCAACCCGCAGCATTCCGCCCCCGGGTGCGTGGCGGATCGCGTTTCCGACCAGGTTGCGGACCAACCGTGCGAGGGCTTCGCCATCGCCGGTGACCCGGACGGCCTCCTGGATCGCCAGCTGCATCCGGATCCCGCGAACGCGCATCGCCGCGCCGGATTCCTCCAACACGTGCCGCACGACCGACGTGGCATCGATCAGCGCATCGCTTGCCTGGGTGGCATCCTGCCGCGCGAGGGCAAGCAACTGTTCCACCAGGCGATGGGCCCGTCGGATGCCCTGGTGCTGGCGTTGCAGGGCCAGCGCACGCGCCGCGTCATCGGGTGCCCGGGCGATCGCATCCGCCTGCAACTGGAGCGCGGTCAATGGCGTGCGCAGTTCATGCGCCGCATCGGCAACGAACTGCCGTTGCTGTTCATAGGCGTCCTGCATGCGCTGCATCAGGGCATTCGTTGCCTGCACCAAGGGGCGCACTTCGTTGGGAAGCCCGTGCAGGGAAACGGGCCGCAGGTCATGCGGCTGCCGCATCGCCACCTCCGCCTCCAATCTGGCGAGGGGGCGCAGCGCGAGCGCGGTGATCATGGATGTCACCATCAGCAAGACCCCACCGAGCAGCAACGTCGGCCAAAGCATCCGGAAGGCCAGGTCGCGCGCGATCTCCGCGCGCGAATCGGATTCCTGCGCGACCTGCACCACGATCCCCGGACGACCGGTGGTGTACACCCGATACCGCTGCCCGCCGATCAGGGCCGTGGCGAATCCCGCAGGCGTGGGTGGCAACTGCAGGGCAGGACTCGAGGTCCAGAGCACGCGTCCAAGCGCATCGCGCGACTGGATCACCATGTCGAGATCGTCGTCGGCGCTGCCTTCGGGCGCGGCGATTCCGGCAGGCATGCGGGAGCCCGCACGTTGCATCACGTCGCCCAGTTGCCGCATCTCGACGTCGAGGATGGCGTCGGCTTCGGCCAGCGTGGAGCGGTACGACACGACTGCCTGCACCAGCAAAACCGCCGCGATGCCGATCGACAGCAGCCACAACAACCGGCCGCGCAGCGAAGTTGGCGCCCAGTTCACTCGCGCGGCACCAGGTAACCCAGGCCCCGCACGTTGCGAATGAAATCCGCACCCAGTTTTTTACGGATCCCGTGCACGTAGACTTCGACGGCGTTGCTGTTCACCGACTCGCCCCAGCCGTACAGCTTTTCCTCCAGCTGCTGGCGCGAGAGGGTTGCACCAGGTCGCAGCAGCAGCGGTTCAAGCACCGCCCATTCGCGCGCCGACAGCGTGACTTCCTTGCCATCGACACGCGCCGTCCGCGCGACAGGGTCGAGAACCGTCCCACCGCGCGTGTAGCTGGTCTGCGCCCGACCGGCCGTGCGCCGTATCAGCGCACGGATGCGCGCGAGCAGTTCATCGAATTCGAATGGCTTGAGTACATAGTCATCCGCGCCGGCGTCCAGGCCAGCCACGCGATCCTCCAGCGCATCCCGCGCGGTCGTCACGAGGACCGGGACGCGGTTGCGACGTTCGCGCAACGCCCGCAGCACGCTCAAGCCGTCGCGCTTGGGCAGGCCAAGGTCGAGGATGACCAGGTCATAGGGTGTGGAAACCAGTGCGCCGTTCGCCGCGATCCCATCCCGGACCCAGTCCACCGCGTAGTGCTCCCGATGGAGCAACTCCACCAGGGCTTCCCCGATCATCGGATCGTCCTCGACGAGCAACAGGCGCATGGTGCTCCCGGTTTGCGACGGAGTTGTCGGAAACCCGCAGGCACAAGGCCCGCGGGCACGAACGACGGTTACTTGTGCGCGCGGTCTTCCGCCGCTTCGGCCGCCTGCTGCTTGGGCGTCTCGTGCTGGACATCGACAATCGCGCCGGTGTTCGCATTCACGAGGATTTCGGTGATGCTCCGCGTGCCCGGAGTGGTGATGTCGAACGACCAGACCAGTGCATGCTGCTCGTTTTCAAGCTCGGCGCTGCGAACGTGGCCATGCGGCACTTTTGCCAAGGCAATGCGCTCGGCCTGATGGCGGCTCAGGGCAGGATGCTGGGTGGCCGCATTGGCCACCAGCGTGGTGGTGGCCACCACGACGGCGGCAGCAAGGACAGACAACTTCATGGGATTCGCTCCAGTGGGGGAATAAGCCATCACGTTCCGATGACCTGGCCAGCCTGGCGCCGCTTGCTTAGGAGGCGCTTAGGTCCCGCCCCCGGCCACCCGACCGTTCAGCCACCACGACGACCGGAGAACGGCGGGATCATTCCACCGTCACCGATTTGGCCAGGTTGCGCGGCTTGTCCACATCGGTGCCGCGTGCCAGCGCGGCGTGGTAGGCGAGGATCTGCACCGGGATGGCATGCACGATCGGCGACAGCATGCCCACGTGCCGGGGCGTGCGGATCACGTGCACGCCCTCGGACTCGCTGAAGCTGCTGTCGGCATCGGCGAACACGAACATCTCGCCACCGCGTGCGCGCACTTCCTGGATGTTGGACTTCACCTTCTCCAGCAGGCTGTCGTTCGGCGCGATCACCACCACCGGCATGTCCTGGTCCACCAGCGCCAGCGGGCCATGCTTGAGTTCGCCGGCCGGGTACGCCTCGGCATGGATGTAGGAGATTTCCTTGAGCTTCAAGGCGCCTTCCAGCGCAATCGGGTAATGCACGCCACGGCCCAGGAACAGCGCGTGCTGCTTGGGCGCGAAACGCTCCGCCCACACCGCCACCTGCGGTTCCAGGTTCAGCGCATGCTGCACGCTGCCCGGAACATGCCGCAACTGCTCGATGAGGTCCGCCTCGCGGGTGGCATCCAGGCGGCCGCGGAGCTTCGCGAGCGTCCCCGCCAGCACGAACAGCGCAATCAGCTGCGTGGTGAACGCCTTGGTCGACGCCACGCCGATCTCCGCGCCGGCGCGCGTATAGAACACCAGGCGGCTGGCGCGCGGGATCGCGCTTTCCGGCACGTTGCAGATCGCGAGCGTGCGGGTGCCGCCCTGCGCCTTCGCGTACTTCAACGCCTCCATCGTGTCGAGCGTTTCGCCCGACTGCGAAATCGTCACCACCAGCTGGTTGGGAGACGTCACGACGTCGCGGTAGCGGTATTCGCTGGCGATATCGACCGCGCAGGGAATCCCGACCAGCGACTCGATCCAGTACCGCGCCACGGAGCCGGCGTAGAAGCTGGTGCCACAGGCGAGGATCTGCACGGACTCGATGCCCTGGAGCACCGCCGCGGCATCGTCGCCGAACAGCATCGGATCGAACCCGCCGGCATCCACGACGCCTTCGATGGTGTCGGCCAGCGCGCGCGGCTGCTCGTGGATTTCCTTCTGCATGAAGTGCCGGTACGGACCCAGCTCCAACGACGCCAGGGAGACGTCGGAGACGTGCACGTCACGCGCGATGGCGGCATCGTGCGCATCGAAGATCTGCACGCCGGCCCGCGTCACTTCCGCGGTGTCGCCTTCTTCGAGGAAGATCACGCGGCGCGTGGCCTGCACGATCGCGGACACATCCGAGGCCACGAAGTTCTCACCGTCGCCCAGGCCCACCAGCAGCGGGCAACCCATGCGCGCGGCCACGAGCATGTCGGGATTGCGGCGGTCGATCACCGCGATCGCATAGGCGCCTTCCAGCTCCTTCACCGCGGCCTGCACCGCGTGCAGCAGCGTGCGGCCCTGCGCCTGGTAGTAATGCACGAGGTGGGCGATGACCTCCGTATCGGTCTGCGAGGTGAAGTCGTAACCCAGCGCCTTCAGGCGGTCGCGCTGCTGTTCGTGGTTCTCGATGATGCCGTTGTGCACCAGCGCCAGCTCGCCGTGGCTCACCATCGGATGCGCGTTGAGTTCGGTCACGCCGCCATGCGTGGCCCAGCGCGTATGACCGATGCCGATCGGTGCGTTGAACGCTTCCGCCACCGCGGCCTGTTCCATCTCGGCAACGCGGCCGGTGCGACGCACGCGGCGCACTTCATCGCGCTCCACCACGGCGATGCCCGCCGAGTCGTAGCCGCGGTATTCCAGCCGCTTCAGCCCCTCGACCAGCAGGGGAACCACGTCACGACCAGCAATGGCACCTACGATTCCGCACATGGAGGGCGACTCGGGAAAGGAGCCGCCATTCTAGCGTCCACGGCCGTTCCGGCCGCGTCGCGGTCAGGGCGCCCTGGGCTTCTTCAGCGGGCGTTGCCAGCCTTCGATGGTGGCCTGCCGCCCGCGGGCGATGGTGAGCTTGCCGGCGGGTGCGTCGTGGGTCACCACCGAGCCCGCGCCGATGGTCGCGTCCTTGCCGATCGCGACCGGGGCGACCAGCGAACTGTTGGACCCGATGAAGGCGCCATCCTCGATGGTGGTGGTCGACTTGTTCACCCCGTCGTAGTTGCAGGTGATGGTGCCCGCGCCCACGTTGACCCCCGCGCCGACCACCGCGTCGCCCAGGTAGGCCAGGTGGTTGGCCTTGCTGCCCACGCCCAGCGTGGACTTCTTGACCTCGACGAAATTGCCGATGTGCACGCCGTCGGCGAGCACGGTGCCCGGCCGCAGCCGCGCGAACGGGCCGATGGTGACCGCACCCTCCGTACGTGCGCCCTCGAGATCGCAGTGCGCGCGGACCTCGGTGCCCGGACCCAGGTCGACATCCTTCAAGCGGGTGAACGGCCCGACGCGAACGCCATCGCCCAGCACCACCCGGCCTTCGAAGATGACGTCGACATCGATCTCCACATCGCGGCCGACCGCTACCGTACCGCGGATGTCCACGCGCGCCGGATCCACGACCCGCGCCCCGTCCACGCAGAGCGCGCGCACCGCACGCAACTGGAACGCCCGCTCCAGCTGCGCGAGCTGCCACGGATCGTTGGCACCTTCGGTTTCGATGGCATCGGCCACGTGCACCATTTCCGCCGGGGTGAACTCGGCGGCGGCCTGCGCGAACACGTCGGTGAGGTAGTACTCGCCCTGCGCGTTGTCGTTCGACAGGTGCTGCAACCAGCCGCGCAACGCATTCGCATCGGCGACGATGATGCCGGTGTTGATGGTGCGGATGCGCAGCTGTTCTTCGCTCGCGTCCTTCTGCTCCACGATCGCGGCCACGCGGCCTTCCGCATCACGCACGACGCGTCCGTAGCCGGTCGGATCGGCGAGGTCCGCGACCAGCACCGCCAAGCGGCCCGGCGCAGCCAGCAGATGGCGCAGCGTTTCCGCACGGATCAGCGGCACGTCGCCGTACAGCACCAGCACGCGCGCCCCATCCGGCACCGCCGGCATCGCCTGCTGCACCGCATGGCCGGTCCCCAGCCGCTCCGCCTGCTCCGCCCAGTCCAGGCCGTCCGCACCCTCGAACGCAGTGCGCACCGCTTCGCCACCGTGGCCATACACCACGTGGATGGCGGCCGGATCCAGCGCACGCGCCGCGGCCACCACGTGGGCCAGCATCGGTTGCCCGGCGATCGGCTGCAGCACCTTCGGCAGCGCGGACTTCATCCGCTTGCCCTCGCCGGCGGCAAGGATCACGACGTGCAAAGAGCGCTGCTGCATGGGGCCTCCGTTGATCAAGCGATTCTATGGGATGCGCTGCTACGATGCCTCACCGCCAGGACACACCCCATGCCCTTGCCACTCCGCCGCCCCTGCAGGCAAGCCCCATGTCGTTGAAGCGCCACTTCGGCAGCTACGCGGCCATCGGCGTGCTGCAGTGGGTGGTCGAGTACGGGTTGATGCTCGCGCTCAGCCAGTGGGTGATGGGGGTGGCACCGGCCAACGTGATCGGCCGCATCTGCGGCGCGATGCTCGGGTTCTGGCTCAACGGCAAGTGGACCTTCGCCGGCGAGGACACGCACGTGGGCCAGCGCGCGGCCGCGCGCTTCGCGACGATGTGGGCCGCCCTCACGATCCTCAACACCTGGATCGTGGATGCGATCGATGCGCACTTCGGCCTGCACATGGCCCAGCTGCTCAAGCCCGGCGCCGACATGCTCTCCGGGTCCATCGGGTTCGTGCTGTCGCGGCACTGGGTGTACAAGCGCGCCACGCCCCAAGGTTGAAAACAAAAACGCCGGCACGGGGCCGGCGTTTCCAGGATGACGCGCGCAGGATTTCCTCAGTGCTTGAGGTTCTTGCGCAGCCGCTCCAGTGCCTGCAGCTGGGCCATCACTTCGGCCAGGTGCTTCTGCGCCTCCGCGACTTCCATCGCCTCTCCGCGATTGGCGAGGATGCGCTCGGCTTCTTCCTTCGCCGCGCGCACCTTGGTCTCGTCGATGTCCTGGGCGCGGATCGCGGTGTCGGCCAGCACGGTCACCACGGTCGGCTGCACCTCGAGGATGCCGCCGCCGATGGCGAAGTCGAGCTGTTCGCCGTCGGGCGTGGTCACCACGACCTTGCCCGGCTTCAGGCGCGTGATCAGCGGCGCATGGCGCGGCGCGATGCCGAGCTCGCCGACTTCGCCGGTGGCGACCACGAGGGTCGCCTCACCGCTGAAGATCTCGGCTTCGGCACTCACGATGTCGCAGCGGATGGTTGCCATGTCGATTCCTTACGCGGCCAGCTTCTTGGCCTTCTCGATGGCCTCGTCGATGCCGCCGACCATGTAGAACGCCTGCTCGGGGAGGTCGTCGCACTCGCCATCCACGATCATCTTGAAGCCGCGGATGGTGTCCTTCAGCGAGACGTACTTGCCCGGCGAACCGGTGAACACTTCGGCCACGTGGAACGGCTGCGAGAAGAAGCGTTCGATCTTGCGCGCGCGCGACACGGCCAGCTTGTCTTCTTCGGACAGTTCGTCCATGCCAAGGATCGCGATGATGTCCTTCAGTTCCTTGTACTTCTGCAAGGTGGTCTGGACGCGTTGGGCGGTGTCGTAGTGCTCGTTGCCGATGACCTGCGGGTCCATCTGGCGCGAGGTCGAGTCCAGCGGATCCACCGCCGGGTAGATGCCCAGCGAGGCGATCGAGCGCGACAGGGTCACGGTCGAGTCCAGATGCGCGAACGTGGTGGCCGGCGACGGGTCGGTCAGGTCGTCCGCGGGCACGTACACGGCCTGGATCGAGGTGATCGAACCGGTCTTGGTCGAGGTGATGCGCTCCTGCAGCACGCCCATTTCCTCGGCCAGCGTCGGCTGGTAACCCACCGCCGACGGCATGCGGCCCAGCAGCGCCGACACTTCGGTACCGGCCAGCGTGTAGCGGTAGATGTTGTCGACGAACAGCAGCACGTCACGACCTTCGTCGCGGAAGTACTCGGCCATGGTCAGGCCGGTCAGCGCCACGCGCAGGCGGTTGCCCGGCGGTTCGTTCATCTGGCCGTAGACCATCGCCACCTTGGACTTCTCGTGCTCGGTCACGTTGACGACGCCCGACTCCTGCATCTCGTGGTAGAAGTCGTTGCCCTCGCGGGTACGCTCGCCCACGCCGGCGAACACGGACAGGCCGCTGTGCTCGGTCGCGATGTTGTTGATGAGCTCCATCATGTTGACGGTCTTGCCCACGCCGGCGCCGCCGAACAGGCCGACCTTGCCGCCCTTGGCGAACGGACACATCAGGTCGATCACCTTGATGCCGGTTTCCAGCAGCTCGGTGGTGGAGGCCTGGTCTTCGTACGACGGCGCGGCGCGGTGGATTTCCCACGTGGTGTCGGCCTTGATCGGGCCGGCTTCGTCGATCGGGTTGCCGAGCACGTCCATGATCCGGCCGAGGGTGCCCATGCCCACCGGCACCGAGATGGCGCGATGGGTGTTGTCGGCGACGAGGCCACGCTTCAGGCCATCGGTGGAGCCGAGCGCGATCGCGCGGACGATGCCGTCGCCGAGCTGCTGCTGCACTTCGAGCGTGATGTCGGTGTTCTGCACCTTCAGCGCGTCGTACACCTTCGGCACGCTCTCGCGCGGGAACTCGACGTCGACGACCGCGCCGATGATCTGGACGATCTTGCCTGGGCTGGTGCTCGTGTTCATGGGCTGTCCTGTTTCAAAAATGTCTTGTTGCATGGATGTCATGTCGGATCAGACCGCGGCGGCGCCGCCGACGATCTCGGAGATTTCCTGGGTGATCGCCGCCTGCCGCGCCTTGTTGTAGACGAGGTTCAGCGTGTCGATCAGCTTGGTGGCGTTGTCGCTGGCGGCCTTCATCGCCACCATGCGCGCGGCGTGCTCGGAGGCGATGTTCTCCATCACCGCCTGGTACACCAGCGATTCCACGTAACGCGTCAGAACGTGCTCCAGCACGGACTGGGCGTCGGGCTCGTAGATGTAGTCCCACGCGTGCGAGGCCAGCGCCTGCTCCGAGGCCGGCAACGGCAGCAGCTGGTCGAACGTCGCGCGCTGCGTCATCGTGTTGACGAAGTCGTTGTAGGCGAGGAACACGCGATCGACGCTGCCGTCGTCGTATGCGTCCAGCATCACCTTGATCACGCCGACCAGCTGTTCCACGTGCGGCGTGTCGCCGAGGTGGGTGACGCTGCCGATCAGGTTGACCTTGACGCGGCGGAAGAAGACCGAGGCCTTCTGGCCGATGGTGACGATGTCGACCTCGACGCCCTGGTCATGCCACGTGCGGATCTCGCCCAGCAGCTTGCGGAACAGGTTGTTGTTGAGGCCGCCGGCCAGGCCACGATCGCTCGAGACGATCACGTAGCCGACGCGCTTCACCTGCGCGCGCTCCACCAGGTAGGGATGGCGGAACTCGGGGTTGGCCTGCGCCAGGTGCCCGATCATCTGCTTCATGGCGCGCGCGTACGGCCGCGAGGCCTTCATGCGGTCCTGCGCCTTGCGGATCTTGGAGGCCGAGACCATTTCCAGCGCACGCGTCACCTTGCGGGTGTTCTGCACCGACTTGATCTTGGTTTTGATTTCACGCCCGCTTGCCATGACAGTCAGTCCTTACCAGGTGCCCGTCTTCTTGAAGTCCTCGATGCCGCGCTTGAACGCCGCTTCGATGTCGTCGTTCCAGTCGCCGCTGGCGTCGATCTTCCCGACCAGCTCACCCTGGGTGTTGGCGAAGTGCGCCTGCAGGCCTTCCTCGAACGCGCCGATCTTGTTGACCGGCACGTCGTCCATGTAGCCCTTGTCGACCGCATAGATCGACAGCGCCTGCTGCGCCACCGACATCGGGGCGTACTGCTTCTGCTTCATCAGCTCGGTCACGCGCTGGCCGCGCTCGAGCTGCTTGCGGGTGGCGTCGTCGAGGTCGGAAGCGAACTGCGCGAACGCGGCGAGCTCACGGTACTGGGCGAGCGCGATGCGGATGCCGCCCGACAGCTTCTTCATGATCTTGGTCTGGGCCGCACCACCCACGCGCGACACCGAGATGCCGGCGTTCACGGCCGGGCGGATGCCGGCGTTGAAGAGGTCGGTTTCCAGGAAGATCTGGCCGTCGGTGATCGAGATCACGTTGGTCGGCACGAACGCCGACACGTCGCCGGCCTGGGTCTCGATGATCGGCAGCGCCGTCAGCGAACCGGTCTTGCCCTTCACCGCGCCGTTGGTGAACTTCTCGACGTAGTCCTCGGACACGCGCGCCGCACGCTCCAGCAGGCGGCTGTGCAGGTAGAACACGTCACCCGGGTAGGCTTCGCGACCCGGCGGGCGCTTCAGCAGCAGGGAGATCTGGCGGTAGGCCACGGCCTGCTTGGACAGGTCGTCGTACACGATCAGCGCGTCTTCGCCGCGGTCACGGAAATACTCGCCCATGGTGCAGCCCGAATAGGCGGAGATGTACTGCATCGCGGCCGACTCGGACGCGGAAGCCGCGACCACCGTGGTGTAGGCCATCGCGCCGTTTTCTTCCAGCTTGCGCACGATGTTGGCGATCGTCGAGTTCTTCTGGCCGATCGCCACGTAGATGCACTTGATGCCCGAATTCTTCTGGTTGATGATCGCGTCGATCGCGAGCGCGGTCTTGCCGGTCTGGCGGTCGCCGATGACGAGCTCGCGCTGGCCGCGGCCGATCGGGATCATGCTGTCGACCGACTTGTACCCGGTCTGCACCGGCTGGTCCACCGACTTGCGCCAGATCACGCCCGGGGCAATCGTTTCCACCGGCGACGAGGTCCTTGCGGTGATCGGGCCCTTGCCGTCGATCGCCTGGCCCAGTGCGTTCACCACGCGGCCCAGCAGCTCCGGACCGGTCGGCACTTCGAGGATGCGGCCGGTGGTCTTGGCCACGTCGCCCTCGCGCAGGTGCTCGTAGTCACCCAGCACCACCGCGCCCACGGAGTCGCGCTCGAGGTTCAGCGCCAGCGCGAAGGTGTTGTTCGGCAGTTCGATCATTTCGCCCTGCATCGCGTCGGCAAGGCCGTAGATGCGCACGATGCCGTCGGACACGGAGGTCACGGTGCCTTCGTTGCGCGACTCGGCGCCGAGCTTCACCTGCTCGATGCGGTTCTTGATCAGCTCGCTGATTTCGGACGGGTTGAGCGTGGTGTTGGCCATTGTTCTGTTCCTGTGTGCCGGCTTGTGGCCGGCGATTTAAAAGAGGTCGCTGGATTGGATTGCGGGTACGGTCAGCCGGCCAGCGCGGTTTGCAGGCGCTGCAGCTTGCCGCGCAGGGAACCATCGATCACGACTTCGCCGGCATCGATCACCGCACCACCGATCAGCGCCGGATCGACCGCCGTCTGCACCTCGACCTCGCGGCCGAAGCGGCGCTTGAGCGCGGCCTTCAGCGCGTCGAGCTCGGTGGCGCCCAGCTCCGCAGCGGAGGTGATGGTTGCGCGGACGATATGCTCCGCCTCGGCGCGCGCCTGCTCGAACAGGCCGGAGATTTCCGGCAGCACGGCAAGGCGGCCATTGGTGGCGAGCAGGCCAAGGAAGTTGCGCACGGGCCCGGACGCGTCGTCCGGGGCCACCAGGCGCACGGCATCCTCGCGCGAGAGGCGTGGATCGCCGAGCACGCGGGAGGCCTGCGGATCCCCGGCGACACGCGCCGCGAACGCGAGGGCCTGCGACCACTGCGCGGTCTGGCCGGCATCGCGCGCCGCGGTGTAGGCGGCGCGGGCGTAGGGCCTTGCGAGCGTCATCGACTGGCTCATCGTGCTTTCTCCCTTGGCCTCAGATCTCGGAGGCCAGCTCGTCCAGCAGCGCCTTGTGGGCGGCCGGATCGATCTCGCGACGGAGCAGCTTCTCGGCACCGCTGACGGCCAGCGACGACACCTGCTTGCGCAGGTCCTCGCGGGCGCGGTTGGCGGAGGCGGCGATGTCCGCATCGACCAGCGCCTTCTGGCGCGAGCCTTCCTCGATCGCTTCGGCCTTGGCGGCCTCGACGATCTGGTTGGCGCGCTGGTGCGCCTGGTCGATGATCTCGTTCGCCTTGACGCGCGCGGACTTCAGCTCATCGTTGACCTTTTCCTGCGCGTCGGCGAGGTTCTTCTGCGCATTGTCAGCCGCAGCCAGTCCCTCGGCGATCTTGCGCTGCCGGTCTTCGATGGCCTGCATCAGCGGCGGCCAGATGAACTTGACGGTGAACCAGATGAGGATCGCGAACGAGATCATCTGGCCCAGGAATGTCATCAGTGACGGGTTCATGTATTGCCCTGCATTTCATCGATGCGCGCCGCGGCGGTTGCCGTGGCGCGTACTGCCGTTGCGCGGGAGGCCTGCGCCACCCGCGCGACCGGGATCAACCGCCGGTGGCGGCCTTGACGGCGCTCAGCAGCGGGTTGGCGAACGCGAACATCATCGCGACACCGACGCCGATCAGGAACGCGGCGTCGATCAGGCCGGCGAGCAGGAACATGCGGCCCGAGAGCATCGGGGCGAGTTCGGGCTGGCGGGCGACCGACTCGAGGAACTTCGAGCCCATGATGCCGATGCCGAGGGCGGCACCCATGGCGCCGAGGCCGACGATGAGGCCGATGGCGATGGCGGTGAAGCCTTGCAGGTTGGCGATGAATTCCATGGTTCTACTCCGGTTTGATTGCGAGGTTGGTTAGTGGAACGAAACGGGTGCGGTCAGTGGTGCTCTTGCGCCATCGCCAGGTAGACGACGGTGAGCACCATGAAGATGAAGGCCTGCAGCAGGATGATCAGGATGTGGAAGATCGCCCAGCCGGTGTTGATGAAGATCGCGGGCAGGAACGTCAGCCAGCTCATGAACAGGCCGGCGATCAGCATGAAGATCAGCTCGCCCGCGTACATGTTGCCGAACAGTCGCATGCCCAGGCTCACCGGCTTGGACAGCAGCTCGACCATGTTGAGGAAGAAGTTGGGCAGCGCCAGGATGACCTTGGCCACCGTGCCCTCGGCATGGAACGGCGCGGTGAACAATTCCTTGGTGAAGCCGCCAACGCCCTTGGCCTTGATCGAATAGAAGATGATGAGGAACAGCACCGTCACGCTCAGCGCGAACGTGGTGTTGACGTCGGCGGTCGGCACCATGCGCAGGAAGGTGTGGTGCGCGGTTTCCTGGCCGGCGACGGCGGTGATCAGCGCGGACGGCAGGTCGAGCGGGAGCAGGTCCATGGCGTTCATGAAGACCACCCACACGAAGATGGTCAGCGCGAGCGGCGCGATGAAACGCCGGTCGCCGTGGAACGCATCGCGGACCTGGCCATCGACGAATTCGACCACCAGCTCCACGAAGGCCTGCATCTTGGTCGGAACGCCGGAGGTGGCCTTGCGCGCCTGGCTCCACAGCCACAGGCAGCCCAGCAGGCCCAGGATGAGGCTGATCAGCCAGCTGTCGACGTGGAACGGGCCCAGCGCGGTCTGCTTCACGTTGTGGGTCAGGTGATGGACGATGTATTCGGTCAGGCCACCGCCGGACTCGCCACCGCCGCCATTGCTGGGTTCAAGACTCACGCAAACGCCCTCGATTCCACTGTCGTGCGGCGAGCAGGTTGCCCGTCGCTGCCATCGCCGCGCCTGCCAGTACGGCCAGCGGCGGCAGTTTCCAGATCGCCATGGCCAGGTACAGGCCCACCACGACCACGATCCACTTCATTGCCATGCCTGCCAGCAACCGCCCCAGCCAGGCCTCCCCACTCGCCACGCCACCGCTGAACGTGCGCAGTGCCGCGATCCCATTTCCCAGCGCCATGGATCCGCCCCCGACCAGCGCGCCCAAGGCAGCGGATGGACCGGACATCAGGCAGACCAGGGCTGTTGCGAGCGTTGCGCCGACCTGGAGGATCGTCGCGCGCTGCGCCAGCTGCCGGCCTGCGGCAACGGGGTTGGACACGTGCGGAACTCGGTGGTGGTCGCGGGAAACGGCTGCAAAGCCGCCCCGTCGGGCCGCAAAAGTATAGCGGCACAAGCACTTGCGGGCAACTCGCCGGCCTGGCGGCACCCGTATTCAGGCTGGCGGCCGGACTTACTTCCGCTTCGGGATGTAGAGGTCCGTGATGGTGCCCTCGAAGACCTCGGCCGCCATGCCCACCGACTCGCCCAGGGTGGGGTGCGGATGGATGGTGTTGCCGATGTCGCCGGCCTCGGCGCCCATCTCGATCGCCAGCGCCAGTTCGCTGATGAGCTCGCCCGCGTGCACGCCGACGATGCCGCCACCGATCACGCGGTGCGTGGCTTCGTCGAACACCAGCTTGGTGAAACCTTCGGTGCGGCCCAGGCCGATCGCGCGGCCGGATGCCGCCCACGGGAACTTGCCCACCCCGACCTTGAGCCCCTTGGCCTTCGCTTCGGTCTCGGTGACCCCCACCCAGGCGATCTCCGGGTCGGTGTAGGCGACGCTCGGGATGACCCGCGCCACCCATTCCTTTTTTTCGCCGGCGATGACTTCCGCGGCGAGCTTGCCCTCGTGCGTGGCCTTGTGCGCCAGCATCGGCTGGCCCACCAGGTCGCCGATGGCGAAGATGTGCGGGACATTCGTGCGCATCTGCGCATCGACCGGGATCAATCCGCGCTCACCCACGGTCACGCCCGCCTTGTCGCAGCCAAGCTTGCCGCCATTCGCGCCGCGGCCCACCGCGACCAGCACGCGGTCGAAGGTGGTGCCCGCCGGCAGGCTCTCGCCCTCGAACGTGCAGGTGATGCCCTTCTTGCCGGCCTTGGCCTCGACCACCTTGGTCTTGAGATGCACGGCCACCCCCTGCTTCTTCAGGCGATCGGCGAGCGGCTTGACGAGATCCGCATCCGCCCCCGGGATCAGCTGTGGCATGAACTCTACGACCGTGACCTCGCTGCCGAGGCCGCGATAGACCGTCGCCATTTCCAGCCCGATGATGCCGCCACCCACCACCAGCAACGTCTTCGGCACGTCGGCCAGCGCCAGCGCACCGGTGGAATCCATCACGCGCGGGTCGTCCCACGGAAAGCCCGGCAGGTGCACCGGCTCGGAACCGGCGGCGATGATGCAATGCGCGAAGCTGAGCGTGCGCGGCGTGTCGCCGGCGACCGCGAGCGCGTTGGCCGATGTGAACGTGGCGGTGCCGCGGATCACTTCGACCTTGCGCTGTTTCGCCATCCCGGCCAGGCCACCGGTGAGCTGGCCAACGACCTTGTCCTTGTAGCCGCGCAATGCATCGAGATCGATCTTCGGCGCCGCGAACGTCACGCCGAATGCGGACGCATGCGCCGCGGCGTCGATGACCTCGGCGGCATGCAGCAGCGCCTTCGAGGGAATGCAGCCCACGTTGAGGCAGACGCCGCCCAGTGCGGGATCGCGATCGACCAGTACGGTCTTCAGGCCCAGGTCGGCGGCGCGGAATGCGGCGGTGTAGCCACCGGGGCCGGCACCGATAACGACCACGTCGCAATCGAAGGAATGATTGGCAACGGGCACGGGTGCAGGCGCGGCGACCGGTGCGGGAGCCGGCGCTGCAGGCGGCGATGACGGCGTCGGCGATGCAGCCGCGACAGAGGCAGCGGCAGTAGCTGGCGCTGCGGCATCTTCCGCCTCGATCACCGCGACCACGCTGCCTTCCGACAGCGAATCGCCCAGCTTCACGGCGACCGACTTCACCACGCCCGCAACAATCGACGGCACTTCCATCGTCGCCTTGTCGGACTCCAGCGTGACCAGGCCCTGGTCCTTCGCCACGCGGTCGCCGGGTTTCACCAGCACCTCGATCACGGGCACGCCATTGTGGCTGCCGATATCCGGCACCTTCACTTCCACGTCAGACATCGGTGTTCTCCTGCGCGCCGTCGTCGGCACGGGGTTTGGGTTGGCCTGCGCGCGCGGCGCGCGCGGCGGCTTCGTCCTGCTGGTGCCGGCGATCCTCGCGGATCGCGGCTTCGGTATCGGCCTGCGCGTCGTTGCGGCCGAGCTCGGCCAGTTCGTGCGGGGCCAGTTCAACTGTTGGCGCGGCCGGCACCGGCTCCACGCGCGCCTCGCCGCGCAACGCAGCCAACGCATCGGCACCGGACAGGCCGAACAGCGTGCGCACGTTGAGGTCGCGCTGCGGGAACGGTCGCTCGATCCCGTGCGCCTTCAATGCGCTGTCCAGCTCCCACAGGTACGCCGCGCTGATCGCGGCATTGCGGCGCGCGGCTTCCTCGGTCAGCCAGACCGCGAGCACGAACCGCACCGCGCTCTCGCTGAAATCAACCAGCCACACCTGCGGCGCCTGCCGGCCCTCCATCGCCAGCGTGAACGGGACACGGGACGCTGCTTCGAGCGCCGCCTTCTTCACCAGTTCCTTGTCGACGCCGTACGCGACCTGGAACGGCACGCGGATGCGGCGGTTGACGGAGCGGTGCGTCCAGTTGACCACGCGGCCGCTGATGAACTCCGAATTCGGCACCAGCACGTCGATGTTGTCGTTGGTGGTGATGCGCGTCGCGCGGATGTTCACCGCGCGCACGGTGCCGCGCACGTCCTTGTCGAGCTCGACGAAATCCCCCACCTTGAGCGAACGGTCGAACAGCAGGATCAGGCCGGAGATGAAGTTGCTGAAGATCGCCTGCATGCCGAAGCCGAGGCCCACGCCCAGCGCACCGGCGAACACCGTGAACTTGCCGAGCGGGATGCCGAGCGCGTCCAGCGCGATGAACAGCGCGAACCCCAGCAGGATGTAGTGCAGCACGCGCGATACGGTGTAGATCGCCGCACGCTCGGTGCTGCCCTGCTGCTCGCCGTAGCGGTTGAGCGCGCGCTGCACGAACCGCGAGAGCAGCCATGCGCCGATGATGGCGAGCAGCGCGCCCAGCACGCCACCGAGGGTGATGTCGAACCCGCTGGTGTGCAGGAGCCGCAGGTCGAGCACCGGCTGCAGGTCGGCCAATGCCTGCTCGCGCACTTCGCGGGTGCGCTGCAAGGTGTGGTCGAGGGCCGGCTGCGGCATGCGCGGTGGCTCAGAGCAGCGCGCGGCGCATGTCGCCAAGCACATCGGCGAGGAAGCTGGTGAAGCGGGCGGCGAGCGCGCCATCGATCACCCGGTGGTCGTAGGACAGCGACAGCGGCAACATCAGCTTCGGCTCGAATTCCTTGCCGTTCCACACCGGCGCCATCTCCGACTTGGACACGCCGAGGATCGCGACTTCCGGGGCATTGATGATCGGCGTGAACGCGGTACCGCCAATGCCGCCGAGCGAGCTGATGGTGAAACAACCGCCCTGCATCTGGTCGGGTTTCAGCTTGCCATCGCGCGCCAACGCGGCGAGCTCACCCATTTCGCGGGCGATCTCCATCACGCCCTTCTTGTCGGCATCGCGCAGCACCGGCACGACCAGGCCGTTCGGCGTGTCGGCGGCGAAACCGACATGGACATACTTCTTCAGCACCAGCTGGTCGCCGTCGAGCGAGGCATTGAAGGTGGGGAACTTCTGCAGCGCGGCCACGCAGGCCTTGATGAGGAAGGCGAGCATGGTGACCTTGCCGGCCTTGCCCGCGGCAATCGCCTTGGCGTTCTCCTCGTTGAGCTGCACCCGCAGCGCCTCGAGCGTGGTGATGTCGGCGCGATCGAACTGGGTGACGTGCGGGATCATCGCCCAGTTGCGCGACAGGTTCGCGCCGGAAATCTTCTGGATGCGCGTGAGCGGCTTCGCTTCGATCTCGCCGAATTTCGAGAAATCCACCTTCGGCCATGGCAGCAGGTTGAGCCCGCCGACGCCACCTCCGGTCGCCACGCCCGCGGACGCACCGCCGGACAGCGCGCCCTTCACGAATGCCTGGACGTCCTCGCGGGTGATGCGGCCTTTGTCGGCGCTGCCACGCACCTGCGCGAGATCCACGCCGAGCTCACGCGCATAGAGGCGCACGGACGGGCTGGCATACGGGACCTTGTCGGGCATCACCGCATCGGCGTCGAATCGCACCGGCGGCAGGCCGGCCCCGGAGGCGTGCGGCGGCGGTTCCGGGCGCGCGGAGGTCAGCGCATCGGCCTGGGCAGGCACGTCCACCGGCTCGACCTTGGCGCCGGTCTCCGCGGCAGGCACTTCCTGCTTCGGCGTCGCGGGTTCGGCCCGCGCGGGGGTGGGGGCGCTGGCGGGGGCCGGAGCGGGTGCGGCCGCGGCATCGGACACTTCGATGATCGCGACGAGGCTGCCCTCGGACAGTTCATCCCCCAGCGTGGCCTTCATTTCCTTCACCACGCCCGCGAAGGGCGACGGCACTTCCATCGTGGCCTTGTCCGACTCGAGGGTCACGAGCCCCTGGTCCTTGGCCACGGTGTCGCCCGGCTTGACCAGGACCTCGATGACCGGGACGCCACCATGGCTGCCGATGTCGGGGACGCGGGCTTCCTTGAGTTCGGCCATGTGGGGTGCTCCTGGGCGAAAACCGCATTTCATCATGGAATCCGGGGCCAGCGGCACCCGGGACGCAACATTGCTGGATATTACCCGGGCGATTGTCCGGGTTGCACGAAACCCAGCCTCCGCAGGCGTGCCCGGACCCCGAATTCGAAGGCCAGGTAGTAGCCGAGCAGCACGCCGCCGACGGCAAGCAGGCTGGCATGGGCATCCAGCAGGTCGGCCATGGGCATGCCGGCACTGGCGTGCCATTGCTGCCACGCCGTCCACAGCCCATCGGCCAGGCGCAGGGCCACCAGCAGGGTCAGGGCCAGCACCAGCCAGCGGTTGGGCGTGAGGTAAAGCCCACGCGGCGTCGGCTCGAAATCGGCGGTCCACAGCCCGAAGATCCCGAGGACCATGCCGGCTCCGAGGCCGCACACGGCCCACGCCAAGGTCGCCGGCACCCAGTGCGAGGAGATCCACGCGCCTCCGAGATACCCGGCAGCCGACACCAGTAGGCCCCAGGCATTGAGCCCGACGATCCACGGGATGGCACGGCGCCGCGCGCGGCCCATGCGGTAGCGCTGCAGCAGCGAGAACGGCAGCAGCAGCGCGAACAGCAGCACGCCGCCCAGCAGCAGGAACGGGATCAGCAGCAAAGGCATGGGTCGATGGTAGGCAACGCGCGCGAGCGTGGCGTGGACGCAACGCGCACGCCCGACCCGCGACACTCCGTGGATGCCCGAGGGCCCTTCCATCGTCATCCTCAAGGAACTCACCGCGAGCCTGGCCGGCAAGCGGGTGCGAGCGGCCTCGGGTTCGACCGGCACCATCGACCCGCAACGGATGCTCGGCATGACCGTGCGCGAGGTGGCCAGCTGGGGCAAGCACTACCTGCTGCAATTCGACGGGTTCGCCCTGCGCGTGCACTTCATGCTCTACGGCAGTTATTCGCTCGATGGCGGCAAGCCGGGCCGCACCCCGCGACTGCACCTCGGCTTCGCGCGCGCGAAGTCCATCGACTTCTACGCCTGCTCCCTGCGCTACGTGGAGGGCGACATCCACGCCAGTTACGACTTCAGCCTGGACGTGATGGCCGATGCATGGAACGCGCGGGCGGCGTTGCGCCGGCTGCGCGCCAGGCCCGACCTGCTGGCCTGCGATGCCCTGCTGGACCAGGACATTTTTGCCGGCGTCGGCAACATCATCAAGAACGAGGTGCTGTTCCGCATCCGGGTGCATCCGGAGAGCCGGATCGGCGCATTGCCGGCCACCAAGCTGCGTGAACTGGTGAATCAGGCCCGCGAGTACAGCTTCGACTTCTACCGCTGGAAAAAGGACTACGTGCTGCGCAAGCACTACCAGGTTCATACGAAGACCCATTGTCCGCGCGACGGCACGCGGCTGTCGTTCGCCCGCCACCTCGGCGCCAAGCAGCGCCGCGCGTTCTGGTGCCCGGCCTGCCAGCGGCTGTACGCCTGAGTCCGCGTTACCCTAGTGCACCCATCCGGCCCGTGATCGCCATGCCTTCCTTCGACATCATCTCCGAAGTGGATACCCACGAACTCACCAACGCGGTGGACCAGGCCAACCGGGAACTGACCACCCGCTTCGATTTCAAGGGCGTGGATGCGAAGTTCGTGCTCGACGAGAACACCATCAGCCAGTCGGCGCCCAGCGATTTCCAGTTGCAGCAGATGACCGACATCCTGCGCGCGCGCCTGATCGCACGGAAAATCGACGTGCGCTGCCTCGAGTTCGGCGACATCGAGACCAACCTGGCCGGCGCGCGACAGAAGGTGACGGTGAAGCAGGGCATCGGCCGCGACCTCGCGAAGAAGGTCCAGGGCGAAATCAAGGACGCCAAGTTGAAGGTGGAATCGCAGATCAATGGCGACAAGCTGCGGGTGACCGGCAAGAAGCGCGACGACTTGCAGGCGGCGATGGCCCTGCTGCGCGGCAAGGAATTCGAGCTGCCGCTGCAGTTCGACAACTTCCGTGACTGATCCCCGCGACGCAGTCGCTGTCGAGCGTGACATCCGTCGCTGGATCGAACGCGCGGTGATCGGCCTGAACCTGTGTCCGTTCGCGAAGGCGGTCTACGTGAAGGACCAGGTGCGCATCGTGGTCAGCGATGCCACGACCGAGGCCGCGTTGCTGGAACAACTCGGCGAGGAGTTGCTGCATCTGCGCGACACGCCCGCATCAAACACCGACACCACGCTGCTGGTGCATCCGGACGTGCTGGGTGACTTCCTCGACTACAACGATTTCCTCGAGCACGCCGATGCCCTGGTCGAATCGCTGGATCTCTACGGCACGCTGCAGGTCGCGAGCTTCCACCCGGACTACCAGTTCGCCGGCACCACGCCCGAGGATCCGTCGAACCTGACCAATCGCGCGCCCTACCCCGTGCTGCACCTGCTGCGCGAAGAGAGCATCGACCGCGCGGTGGCGGCCTATCCGGAACCGGACGCGATCATCGACCGCAACATCGAAACGGTGACGACGCTCGGCACCGACGGCTGGGCGAAACTGCTCGGCGACTGATCAGGGCGCGAACAGCGTCGCGCGATCCGCATCGCCAAGCAGGCGCCACTGGCCTTCGGTCAGGTCGCCAAGGTCCAATCCGCCGACGCGCTCGCGATGCAGCGCGTCCACGTGGTTGCCGACGGCCGCGAACATGCGCCGCACCTGGTGGTAGCGCCCCTCGTGCAGGGTGAGGCGCGCGGTGCGCGCGTCGAGCGGTTCGAGTTCGGCGGGCAGCAATGGCGTGGTTTCCGTTTCCAGCAGCAAGGTGCCGCGGGCGAACGTGGCCGCCTCGTCGCCACGCAGGTCATGCGCCAACCGGGCGAGATAGACCTTCGGAAGCTTCGACTTCGGCGCGATGATCCGGTGCAGCAGCTGGCCATCGTCGGTGAACAGCAGCAGCCCGCTGGTGTCGCGATCTAGCCGACCTACCGGCGAGACGACCGGCGAGCGATGCCGGAAACGCTTCGGCAGCAGGTCGTAGACCAGGCGCCCCTGGTCCTTGGTGGAACAGGTCACGCCGGCCGGTTTGTTGAGCATGAGCAGCAGGCCCGGTGCAGGATCGAGCGGTTCGCCATCGATGCGGACATCATCGTGCGTGCGCACGTCATCGCCATACAACGCTTCGCCCGCGGCGTCGGTCACGCGACCGTCGGCGAACAGCCCAAGCACCTCGCGGCGACTGCCGTACCCGAGGTTGGCGAGATAGCGCAGCAGCTTCACCGGCGCGCCCCGCTGGCCCTGATCACCTTGTAGCCGCGGGCCTGCGCGATGGTGCGCACTTCCCCGAACCGGTTCACGAGCACGTCCTCGTAGGGAAGGTGGGTGTTCGCGACCAGCCACAGCGCCCCGTTCGGCGCGAGTGCATCCGCGGCGACATCGATGAAGCGCCGCCCCAGTTGCGGCAGGCCGGCCTTGCCGGTGGCATGGAATGGCGGGTTCATCAGGATCGCGTCGAAGCGGCCATCGATCCCCGCGGCGACGTCGTGCCAGTGGAACGTGCACGCGGGCGC
>Ga0208126_1000008_pt1 | contig 23357 bp, 21 predicted proteins | sample SoimicmetaGmgHAA_FD_188334 | JGI IMG/M metagenome (GOLD analysis project Ga0208126, IMG submission 188334) | Soil and rhizosphere microbial communities from Laval, Canada - mgHAA (SPAdes) (version 2) | ecosystem: Environmental > Terrestrial > Deep subsurface > Rock core/Sediment | place: Laval... | reverse complement strand
CGATCGCATCCCCGGCACTGTCGTGGATCATCTGCAGGTAGCGCGGCACGCGCTCGGGCTTGCAGACGTCCTGCAGCAGCATGTCGCTCGCGAACAGCACGCTGCTCAGCGGGTTCTTCAGGTCATGCGCGACCAGGTTCACCAGGTCCTGGCGCTCCTGTGCCACCCGCTCCAGCCGGTCCCGCGTGAGTTTCAGGCCGATGTGCACGCTCACGCGCGCCAGCAGTTCCTCCGCCATGAAGGGCTTGGTCACGTAGTCGACCGCACCCGCCTCGAACCCGCGCACCAGCAGGTCGCGGTCCTGCATCGCGGTCAGGCAGATCACCGGCACGCGCAGCAGGCGTTCGTCCTGCTTGATCGCCGCGAGCACGTCGAATCCATCCATCCCCGGCATGAGGATGTCGAGCAGGATCAGGTCCGGCGTGGCTTGCGCGCACGCCTCGAGCGCGGAGGGACCGTCCTGTGCGGTGACGACGTCATACCCATGGCGCGACAACAGCGTCGACACCACCCGCAGGTTCGCGGGTTGATCGTCCACCACCAGGATGCGCCCCGAATGGGGAATCGTGGTCGGCACCGGCACTCCTGGAAACGGGTCCGCACCCCTTGCGCGGACGATCAACGAGTATAGGCGGCGCCTTCCCCGGTGGACAGTATTCAGGCGGGGTCGCCCGCCCTGTTCAGCTTCCGCCATTGGCCGGGTTCGAGCCCCTCCAAGGCCACGCCCCCCATGGCCGCGCGCACCAGCCGCAATGTCGGAAGCCCCACCGCGGCGGTCATCCGCCGCACCTGCCGGTTGCGGCCCTCGCGAAGGGTGATTTCCAGCCACGCATCCGGCACCGTTCTGCGGAAACGCACCGGTGGATCGCGCGGCCACAGGACCGGCGCATCGATGCGCGACACCGTGGCCGGCAGGGTCGGGCCGTCGTTCAGCTGCACGCCACGGCGCAGCTGCTCGAGGGCGGCGCGATCGGGCTCGCCCTCCACCTGCGCCCAGTACGTCTTCGGCTGCTTGTGCCGCGGATCGGTCAGCCGATGCGCGAGGGTTCCGTCATCGGTCAACAGCAACAGGCCTTCGCTGTCGAAATCCAACCGACCGGCGGCGTACACGCCCGGCGGCAGGTTGAAGTTGGCCAGTGTCGGACGCGGCGGCACGCTGCGATCCGTGAACTGGCACAGCACGCCATAGGGCTTGTTGAAGGCGATGAGCATCCGCTGGCCCCGGGGGTGCCGCGACCGCGGGACCGGTCAGTCGCCCAGCGCGGCGAGCGCGGCGTTCAGCGTCGCGCTCGGACGCATTGCGTGGCCCGTTTTAACCACATCCGGCTTGTAGTAGCCGCCGATGTCGACCGGCTTGCCCTGCACCGCGACCAGCTCCTCGACGATCTTCGCCTCGTTGTCCGTCAGTGCCTTCGCCAGCGGCGCGAACAGCGCCTTCAACCCGGCATCGGCATCCTGCGCAGCGAGGGCCTGCGCCCAGTACATCGCCAGGTAATAGTGGCTGCCGCGGTTGTCGATGGTGCCGAGCTTGCGGCCGGGCGAGCGGTCGTTGTCCAGGAACTGTGCATTCGCCGCGTCCAGCGCATCCGACAACACCCGCGCCTTCGCATTGCCGGTGTGATTGGCGAGGTGCTCCAGCGAGGCCTGCAGCGCGAGGAATTCGCCCAGCGAATCCCAGCGCAGGTAATCCTCCTCCACGAACTGCTGCACGTGCTTGGGCGCGCTGCCGCCGGCGCCGGTCTCGAACAGGCCGCCACCCGCCATCAGCGGCACGATCGACAGCATCTTCGCGCTGGTGCCCAGTTCCATGATCGGGAACAGGTCGGTGAGGTAATCGCGCAGCACGTTGCCGGTCACCGAGATCGTGTCCTGGCCCTTGCGGATGCGTTCCAGCGACAGCTTCATCGCCTCCACCGGCGAAAGGATGCGGATGTCGAGCCCGCTGGTGTCGTGGTTCTTCAAGCTCTCCTTCACGCGCGCGATCAGGTTGCGATCATGCGCGCGCTGCGGATCCAGCCAGAACACCGCCGGCGTGTTCGACAGGCGCGCGCGGTTCACGGCCAGCTTCACCCAGTCCTGCACCGGCGCGTCCTTGGTCTGGCACATGCGCCAGATCGACCCCGCCTTCACCGGATGCTCCATCAACACGTTTCCGGCCTCGTCGCTCACGCGCACCACGCCATCGGCGGCGACCTGGAACGTCTTGTCGTGGCTTCCGTATTCCTCGGCCTTCTGCGCCATCAGGCCCACGTTGGGCACGCTGCCCATCGTGGCCGGATCGAATGCGCCATGCGCCTTGCAGTCGTCGATCACCGCCTGGTAGATGCCGGCATAGCAACGATCCGGAATCAACGCCTTGGTGTCCTGCAGCGCGCCTTCGGCATTCCACATCTTGCCGCTGTCGCGGATCATCGCCGGCATCGACGCATCCACGATCACGTCGCTCGGCACGTGCAGGTTGGTGATGCCCTTGTCGGAATTCACCATCGCCACGCCCGGACGCTGCGCATACAGCGCAGTGATGTCGGCTTCGATCCGCGATGCAACATCCGCCGGAAGCGACGGCAGCCGCGCGTACAGGTCGCCGATGCCATTGTTGGGGTCGAATCCGGCCTGCTCCAGCGCGGCCGCATGCGTTTCCAGCACCGGTGCGTAGAAGCGCTTCACCGCGATTCCGAACAGGATCGGGTCGGAGACCTTCATCATCGTGGCCTTCAGGTGCAGCGAGAACAGCACGCCCTGGGCCTTCGCATCGGCGATCTGCGCATCCACGAACGCGGCGAGGGCCTGCGTGTCCATCACCGATGCATCCACCAGCTCGCCGGCCTGCACCTTCAGGCCCGTCTTCAATGCCTGGCTGCGGCCGTCCGCGCCGATCAGCTCGATCTTGAGCGTGGTCGGCTGCGCGATCGCCGCCGACTGCTCGCTGCCGTAGAAATCACCCTCGGCCATGTGCGCCACGTGCGACTTCGAATCCGCGCTCCACGCACCCATCCTGTGCGGATGCTTGCGCGCATACGCCTTGACCGAGGCCGGCGCCCGGCGATCCGAGTTGCCTTCGCGCAGCACCGGGTTCACGGCCGAGCCCATCACCTTCGCGTAGCGCGCCTTCGCATCCTTGTCCTGTTCGCTCTTCGGCTCGTCCGGGTAATCCGGCAGCGCATGGCCCTGCGCCTGCAGCTCGGCGATCGCCGCCTTCAGCTGCGGCACCGACGCGCTGATGTTCGGCAGCTTGATGATGTTCGCATCGGGCGTGGTGGCCAACTGCCCCAGTTCGGCCAGGTCGTCGGTCACCTTCTGGTCGGCGCCCAGCAGTTCCGGGAACTGCGCGAGGATGCGACCGGCCAGCGAGATGTCGCGCGTCTCCACCGCGATGCCCGCGGGCGCCGCGAACGCCTTCACGATCGGCAGCAGCGACTGCGTGGCGAGGTAAGGCGCCTCGTCGGTCAGCGTGTAGAGGATCGTCGACGGCTTGGACATGGCAGGCACCACGGTTCGGGGAATCTCCCATTGTCGCGGTTTGCGCCGAGCCCCGCAAAAAAGAACGCGGCCCGGGGGCCGCGTTCGGATCGTACTGTCGGGTACGGGGTCGATCGCTTACTTCGCGACGGTGAATTCCTTGGTCTGCACCACGGAGCCGTTCAGCGAGACCTCGACCTTGTACTTGCCGACCGGGAAACCGGACGGCTTGTTGATCTGGAAGTCGGTCACGCCAGCGCCAGCGAAATTCACGTCCTTGGTCTCGTCGTTCACGGTCATCGGCGAGCCGTTGTTGTCGTAGGTCCACTTGGCGCCCAGCTTGCCGGGCACGGTGGCCGCGGCATCGCTGGTGCTGGTGCTCACGGCGGCAATGATCTTGTCGGACGGCTTGAAGGTCGTCATGGGCATGCTGACCTTCATGTCGGCGCCCACGGCATTGCCGAGGTCCACGCCGGACACCATCGCGGTCGCAGCCGCCGGAGCCGGAGCCGGGGCAGGCATCGGCGCGGTGGTGGTGTCAGCGGGAGGCGTGACCACCGCTTCTTCTTTTTTCTTGCAGCCGACCAGCGCGGTGGTGGCGACGAGGCCAGCGACCAGGGCCAGCGAAAGTGCGTTGTTCTTCATCGTGGAATCCTTGGGTGGGGGCGGAAGGAAAGCGCTTCAGGCAGCGGGAATCTTCAGGACCTGGCCGGGCTTGATCAGGTCGGGATCGTCGAGGATGTCGCGGTTCGCGTCGAAGATCGCGTGCCACTTGTTGCCATGGCCGTAGAGCTCCTTGGCAATCCCGGACAAGGTATCCCCGGATTTCACCGTATAGGTCTGGCTGCCCGCGCCACCGCCGTCGCCGGTGATCTGTTCGGTTGACGTGACCGTGGACTGCACGTCGGAGAAGTCGGGCTTGCTCGTGTCCTCGGTGGAAGTCACCTTGGACTGCACATCTGAAAAATCGGGTTTTTCGGTATTCATGCGCGGGCGTCCTGCGAACCGGGGGGAAGGTACGCAGGACCATGCCATGCCGTTTGTTAAGGCCGAATGACATCCGCATTCATTGGCGCGCCTCGCGCACCGGCATGGGCGGCTGCACGCCCGGCGTGCCCCGCCAGGGGTTGATGTCGAGGCCACCGCGCCGCGTGTAACGGGCCTCCACCGAGAGCCGCGTGGGCGCGCACCGCGTCATCACGTCCACGAAGATCCGTTCCACGCATTGCTCATGGAAATCGCAGTGGTCGCGGAAGCCGGCGATGTAACGCAGCAACCCGGCGCGGTCGATGCGCGGCCCCGCATAGGCGATCGACAGGCTCGCCCAGTCCGGTTGCCCGGTCACCGGGCAATTCGATTTCAACAAGTGCGAGACCAGTGTCTCGTCGACGCTGTCCCGCGGATCCGCAGCCAGCTGCGTGGCATCCGGCGGGCCGTAGTGGTCGATGGCGACATCCAGCGCGTCGATGCAGGCACCGGCCGCGTTCGCGATCGGCGGCAGGCCGGACACCAGTTGCACCGGTGCGCCGGCCGCAACCGAGAGGTCGCGCGCTATCGTTTCGAACAACTGCGCGTCGCTCTCGACGCGGTGTGCGTTGAACGAATTGAGGTACAGCTTCAGCGATTTGGATTCGATGAGGTTCGGCGAGGTCGCCGGCACCACCAGCGTGGCCGTGCCCACGCGCGGCTTGCCGCGCGCGTCCAGCCAGCCCAGTTCATACGCGTGCCAGCGGTCATGGCCGACGAAGGGCAAGGGCGCGCCCAGCCCGATGCCCAGCGGATCGCGGCCCTGGGTGCGCGGGATCGGGAACAGCAGGCTGGCGTCGTAGTGGCGCGGATAGTCGACCTCGCGGCCGAGCGGGATTGCAGGCGGGAATACGGGGGTGTTCATGCCGGCATTATCCGCCCGCGGCCGCATGTTCGCCGGCCAGGTATTCCGCGCTCTGCATCTCGATCAGCCGCGAGCTGGTGCGTTCGAACATCGCCGCCAACCGGTGCCCGCGGTACAGCGCCTCGGGTGGGGCATCCGCGGTGCAGACCAGGTTGACGCCCCGGTCGTAGAACTCGTCGATGGCATTGATGAAGCGCCGCGCCGGATCGTCGTTGCCGCCGTCGAACACGGGGGTGCCGCCCACCAGCACGGTGTGGAACTCCTGCGCGATCTCGATGTAGTCGCTGGTGCCACGCGGGCCGTCGCACAGCGCCGCGAAATCCAGCCACGCCATGCCCTTGCAGCGCGCGCGCACGTCGATGCGCCGCCCGTTGATCTGCAGGTGCGCATCGCGGTGCGCGTCATCCCCACCCAGTTCATGCCAGCGCATGTCCAGCCATGCATCGCTGCCGGCATCCAGCGGCGCGCGATACACCGGCGATCGCGTCAGCGCGCGCAGTCGATAGTCGGTGCTGCTCGGGATCTCCATCACGTGGCAGTGCCGTTCCAGCAAGCCGATCGCCGGAAGGAAACTCGCGCGCTGCAGTCCATCGCGGTACAGGTTCGCGGGCGCGGTGTTGGAAGTGGTCACCAGTGTCACCCCGCCCGCGAACAGGCCCTTCAGCAGCCGGCCCAGCAGCATGGCGTCGCCGATATCGGTGACGATGAACTCGTCGAGCACCAGCACCTGCAGCGTCTCGCGCCATTCGCGCGCGATCGTGGCCAGCGGATCACTCTCACCGGCGTGTGCGTGCAGGCGCGCGTGCAACTCGCGCATGAAGCGATGGAAATGCGTGCGCTGCTTGCGCGCGACGGGCAGCCCTTCGTAGAACAGGTCGACGAGGAACGTCTTGCCACGCCCCACCCCGCCCCACACGTACAGGCCCTGCACGCCGGGCGCGGGATCTTCGCGGGTGAACAGCCGACCCAGCCAGCCCGTCGACGCCACGGGCGTCGCCATCAGCGCGTGATGGATGCGATCGAGCTGTACCAGCACCGCGCGCTGGGCGGGATCGTCCTGCCATGCGCCTCGCGCCACGCCTTCCGCGTAACGCTGCGAAGGCAGCATTGCTGCCAGTGCCGCTGCCGTCATGCCGGCAACCGCGGGCGTGCCCAGTCCTGCACGCGCGTGCGCAGCTCCAGCAGCTTGCCGTGGAAGAAGTGCGAGGTGCCGGGCAGGCGCTGCAAGGTGGCATCCGGCGCGCCGCTGGCCTCCACCCAGGCCTGGACGGCGTTGGCATCGACCAGTTCATCCTCGTCGCCCTGCACCACCAGCCAAGGCATCGCGGGCACCGGGACGTGGGCGAAATCCCAGCGCCCCACCGGCGGCGCGATCGAGATCAGCGCGGTTGGCGCGAGCGCGGCATTCATCCGCAGCGAGACATAGCTGCCGAAACTGAAACCCGCGAGCCACAACGCATCGCCCGGGCGTTGCGCGTGCACCCACGCCACCACGGCCGCCAGGTCGGCGGTCTCGCCATCGCCATGGTCGAACCCGCCCTGCGACTGGCCGGTGCCGCGGAAATTGAAGCGGACCGTGGTGATGCCCAGTTCGCGCAGGCTGCGCGCGACCATCGTCACCACCTTGTTGTCCATGGTGCCGCCGCCGGTCGGCAGCGGATGGCAGACGACCGCGACGACGGGACACGCGGCAACCCCGGGTTCCGGGAACTCCACCTGGGCCTGCAGTCCGCCAGCCGGCCCCTGAAGCACCAGCGCGGCATCCGCCGTGGGGAAAAGAGGCGTCATCGGATCCATGGGGTCATTGTGGCCGCCCGCACATCACGCGCGCATCAACAGGCAGGAAACGAAGACGCCGCCTTGCGGCGGCGTCGGGCAAGTCGGGACGGACGGTTTACTTGCCGGTGGCCTGGGCGACCATCCAGTCGACCGTGGCCTTGACCTGCGCGTCGGTCAGCGCCGGGTTGCCGCCGCGCGCCGGCATCACGCCGGACTTGCCGGTGAAGCCTTCTTCGGCATGCTTGTACAAGGTGTCCTTGCCTGCGGCCACGCGCGCAGCCCAGTGGGCGACATCAAGCGTGGGCGCACCGCCGGCGCCGGTGCCGTGGCAGCCGGTGCAGAGGTTGCCGAAGATGACCTTGCCGTCGGTGGTGCCGCCATACGCGGCCTCGGACGAGGCGCGGGCCGTGGCGGCGAGGGCGGCGGCGGCCTGGCTGGCGGCGCCGGTTGCGCCGGCGTAGACCGCGCCCACGGAGGCGATGCGCGCTTGTTGCTGGCGCTGCGCGGTCTGCGACACGTCCTGCTTGTGCAAGGTGTTGCCGAAATGCATGGCGAGCAGGATGAGCCCCACGGTCACGGCCGCCAGGAAGGCGATCACCATGGAGAATTTCTTGAGGAAATCGAGATCGTAATTGCGCACGGTCAGCAGTCCTGCGCAACACCCCGGTCGCGCCAGCCACGCAGTATACGGGCATGCCTGCGCACTGGCCACGCAAGCCCGGTGCTCAGCGGCGGCGGATCACCGCGAGGGTGAGGCGGGAGATGCAGGCGAGGCGGCCATCGGCATCCTCGATGCGGATTTCCCACACCTGGGTACTGCGGCCAACGTGCAGGGCGCGCGCGGTTCCGGTCACGAGTCCTTCGCGCACGCCGGCCAGATGGTTGGCGTTGATCTCGATGCCGACAACACCCTGTCCGGGTTCAACGCACAGGCCGGCGGCGGTGCTGCCGAGCGTTTCCGCCAATGCCACCGACGCGCCGCCGTGCAACAGCCCGTAGGGCTGGCGGGTGCGCGCGTCGACAGGCATCGTGCCGCGCAGGTAATCGGGACCCAGTTCGGTGAAGACGATGCCGAGGGGCTCCATCAACGTGTCGCGGGACAGCGCGTTGAGGGCATCGATGTCCAGGGACTGGCGGAACAACGGCATGGCGGGCTCGTTCGGGAAGACCGGCCCAGCCTAGCCGATCGGGTGGACACTCAGCGCAGGCAGAAACGGGCGGGCGCCCAATCGCGGGGGGTATAGCCGGCATGGGTGCCGTAGCTGCTGCTGCGGCCGTAGCCACGGCCGGGTTCACGGTCGTCGCGCAGTTCGGGCAGGAAGGTTTCGGCGTTGGCGGCGGCCAGCGGGACCGGAATCGCAGGGTGGCTCGGGCGGTGTGAAAGGAAGTCGTGGGCGTTCATGGTGGGGCCTCGTTGTGTTGGTGTGTTGGTAAAGTACCACACCAAGACGATTCCGCCTGTGCCAGAGGTCACCCCACGGAAGTCATGTGCCGGCGATCACAGAAATGGGGCCATGCCGGCCCCGAAGGCGGTCACCGCCCGGGTCAGCCACCATTTGAACCCGAGCTTCGTCACCTCGGGGAAGTCCCCCACCGGGCGGTAGCACTGGCGGAAGCGCGGGTCATCGATGTGCACAGGGCCCTGGCAGGCGCCTCCGGCCACGAACGCGTAATCGGTCGCGTAACGGGTGGGCCACAGGTCGAACACAGGCAACTGCTCGGTACTGCTGACGATGGTGTCGTCGAGCGCACTGGCGAGCGGGTTGCGCGGCGCGACCACCCAGGCATTGGCCGGGTCCATGTCGCGCTCGATGCTCTCCGCCGTGGCGGTCGCGAATGCGGGGTCGTGGACGATCACCGCGCTCTCGGTGTTGTAGTGGTCGCTGCGCTGATCGAAATTGTGGGTGCCGATGATGGCGATCTCGCGGTCGATCACGATCGACTTCGCATGCAGCCCCGCGCGCACGCCGGCGCGCTTGAGCGGCACCTGGCGGTTGCCGTACAGCCACATCGACCGCCGCGACAGCTGGTCGGTCGCGAAGGGGCTGTGGTGGCCGGTGAGCGGCGCCGACCCCAGCCGCAGCGGAGCCCTGGCCGCAGCCTGCGATCCCAGCGCCCCGGTGGCCGCCACGTCGAGCGGCGCGTCGGTCGGGTACGGCTTGAGCTCATGGATCTCGAAATGGAACCGCTTCAGGTAGCGGCGGCGGTACTTGTAGGCCAGCGCCCAGGTCAGCACGTTGTCGGTCGCGGCCAGGCTGTTCGTGGAAACCAGCACGCGCGGTGCGTGCGGCCGCTTGGCCAGCGCGTGGAAGCCGCGCTGCGCGGCATGCGACAGCACCAGGTAGGGCGTCTGCATGATCAACTCGTCGCGCACCTCGCCACCCACCGCGCGCAGCGCCTGCGAGGACCGTCCCCCTTCGTCGTCACCCGCAGGCCGCTCATGCTTGGCCGGCAGGTCCGCGGCGTAGTCCACGCGCCCCACCGGGAACAGCGGTTCCACCAGCCGGGCCGCCAGGGTTTCGGGCTCGCTTGCCGCGCTCTGCATCGACCGCACGCGCTCGGGCTGCTCGTAGGCCCGCTGCGGCAGCGCCGGCACGCCCTTGGCCAGCAACACGCGACCGACGTCGTTCAGTGCGGCGACCGGGACGCTCAGCGGCGCGCTCCAGAACGCATCGAAGTTCGCGCGCATCTGAGTCGCCACAGGGCCCGCCACCAGCACGTCGCGGTCGATGAAGTTGAAGTCCGGGTCCCAGTCGTAATAGTCGTCCTGGTAATTGCGGCCGCCGGTGATCCCCACGCGTTCGTCCACCAGCAGCAGTTTCGTGTGCATGCGCTGGTTGAGCCGGCGGAACGACACGATGGTTGCCAGCAGGTACTGCGGATACTTCAGCTTGCCCTGGTTGAAGATCGGGTTGTAGACGCGCACCTCCAGGTTCCGGTGCAGGCCGGCCAGCGCGGCAAGCGTGTCGACCTTCTCCATCGCCGACAGCTGGTCCAGGATCACGCGCACCTTCACTCCGCGCCGTGCGGCGGCGACCAGTTCGCGCAGCACCATCCGGCCGGCGTCGTCCTCGGCGAAGATGTAGGTCTGCAGGTCGATGCTCTGCTTCGCCGCGCGGATCAGGTGCACGCGTGCCAGCAGCGAGTCCTGGCCCTGGTCGAGCAGCAGCGCATCGTGGCGCGGCGCGGTCGGCGTGGACGCACCGATGTCGGCATCCGCGCGCGCCAGCAGGCCGGAAGGTTCCGCGCAGTGGTCCGCGCGATCGCAATCCTGTGCCGTGGACTGCGCCGCCTCGGCGATCGCCTCGGCCTGCGCATGGTCCCGCACCGACAGCGACCCGCACCCGCCCAGCGACAGCAACGCCGCGAGCAGCAGGCCGGTCCCGTGCCGCGCGATCATGGCCACCAGAAATTGACGACTTCGGCCACTCCCGGCTCGATGGCGGCGTCCTTCGGCAGGCGCAGCATGGCCACCGCACCGGGCGGCATGCCGCGATAGTCGCCGCTGCGGCCCTGGCTCAACAGCGCCACCAGTTGCTCCAGTCCCGGGTTGTGTCCCACCAGCCACAGCCGCGGCACATCGCGATGCGCATCCACCAGGCCCGCGAGGACACCCACGTCGGCTTCATAGATCTCCGGCTCCAGCCGGACCGGCAACGGCCCGGTGGACCGCAGCACGGCGTCGAGCGTCTCGCGGGTGCGCCGCGCCGGGGAACACAGCACCCGGTCAGCCACGCATTTCTGTGCCGCCAGCCACGCGCCAGCGGTCCACGCCTCGACCTGGCCGGTCCGCGACAGCGGCCGTTCCAGGTCGTCCTGGCCCGGCGTGGCCTGCATGGCATGCGCGTGCCGAAGCAATACAAGTTCCCTCATGCCGCCGCTGCCCCTGTGCGATTCGTCACGTCATTGTTGCCGATTCGTGCACGGTCAGCGCGCACGGCCCGCCCACGCAAGCAGCGGCGCCCAGTCCGCCTGGTGTTCGCGGATCTGCGCGGAGTGGTAATCGAACAGGCTGCGGCCGAGGCCGGCCAGCATCACGTAGGCCTGGCTGTCGCGCAGCTCGCCCACCACCGGCAGCGACCAGCCCTTGAGCACCGCCACCGCCTGCTGCGAGGCCTGCGTCCAGGGCCGCAGCCGGTTGGCGACGATGCCGATCGGCAACTGCCCCTTCTTGACCCGGGGATGCTTCGCGATCGCGTTGAGGAAATTGACCGTCGGCTCGATGTCCAGCGCGGACGGCCCCACCGGCACCAGCATCGCGCTGGCGATGTCCATGTGCTGCTCGAGGTCCTCACGGGTACTGCCGGCTGCCGTGTCGACCACCATGCGCTGGGCGTCCTCCGGTACGTGCCTCTGCCACTGCCGGCGCGTGCCGTCCAACGGAAGCACGGCGGCAGCCAATTCCGCGCGCCGCTGGGCCCAGCGGGTGGCCGACTGCTGTGGGTCGGCATCGAGCAGCACGGTGTTCAACCCATCCAGCGCGAAGTGCGCGGCCAGGTTGGTGGCCAGCGTGGTCTTGCCCACGCCTCCCTTGGAACTGGCGACCAGGATGGTTTTCATGCGCGCCCTGCAAGTCCGTTGCCCCGAGCGTAGCAAACGGGGGTGTACGTTGGCGCACGCCGGTATCCGTGGCCCGGCCGCGACCGGCGGCGCTGTTAAAATGCGCGATTCCCGCCAATCGCCTGCGCCGACACGGTGCGGGCCCGCCTGCGCGAGTCGTCCATGACCAGTACCGCCGAACTCTCCTCCCCAGCCTCCGCCAACGCCCTGCTCACCAATGGCGTGGTCGATGCGGATTACACCCTGCGCGACAAGTATCTGCGCACGCAGGGCCGCATCTACCTCAGCGGCGTGCAGGCCCTGGTGCGGTTGCCGATGATGCAGGCCCTGCGCGACAAGGCGGCCGGCCTGGATACCGCCGGCTTCATCAGCGGCTACCGCGGCTCGCCGCTGGGCGGCTTCGACCTGGAGTTGTGGCGCGCACGCAAGGAACTGGAATCGGCGCGGGTGAAGTTCCAGCCCGGCCTCAACGAGGACCTTGGCGCCACGATGGTCTGGGGCACGCAGCAGGCCAACCTGTTCCCGGGCGCGAAGCACGATGGCGTGTTCGGCATGTGGTACGGCAAGGGGCCGGGCGTGGACCGCTGCGGCGACGTGTTCAAGCACGCCAATGCCGCCGGCACCGCGAAGCACGGTGGCGTGCTGGCGCTGGCCGCCGACGACCACGCCTGCCGCAGCTCCACCCTGCCCCACGGCAGCGAGCACGAGTTCCAGTCCGCGATGATGCCGGTGCTCAATCCCGCCGGCGTGCAGGACATCCTGGAGATGGGCCTGCTGGGTTTCGCGATGTCGCGCTTCACCGGCCGCTGGGTGGGCTTCAAGACCATCGCGGAAACGGTCGAGTCCTCGGCCTCGGTCGACGTCAATCCGTTCGCGCAGCAGATCGTGGTGCCGGGCGACGATGCATTCGAGTTGCCGGCGGGCGGACTCAACATCCGCTGGCCGGATCCGCCGCTGGAGCAGGAAATGCGCCTGCACCGCTATGCCGTGAAGGCCGCGCAGGCCTTCGCCCGGGCCAACCGCATCGACCGCATCGCCATCGATTCGCCGAACGCGCGCCTCGGCATCGTCACCACCGGCAAGAGCTACCTCGACGTGCTGCAGGCGCTCGAGTATCTCGGGCTGGACATGCAGGCCTGCGGCGACCTCGGCATTCGCATCTACAAGGTGGGCATGACCTGGCCGCTGGAACCGGTGGGCCTGCGCGCCTTCGCGCGCGGCCTCGAGGACATCCTCGTGGTGGAGGAGAAGCACGCCTTCATCGAGAGCCAGATGAAGGAGCTGTTCTACAACTTCGAAGGAATCAATCCCGACAACAGCCGCCCGAGCATCGTCGGCAAGTTCGACGAATCCGGCGAGTGGATCCTGCCGTCCACCGGCGAGCTCACGCCTGCGCGCATCGCCGGCGTCATCGCGAAGCGCATCCAGCGCTTCCACGATTCCGAGCAGATCCGCAACGTGCTGGCCTGGATGGAAGGCAAGGAAGGCGAGCTGGCGCTGCCGCGCGCCAACTTCCCGCGGGTGCCGCATTACTGCTCGGGCTGCCCGCACAACACCTCGACCAAGGTGCCGGAAGGTTCGCGCGCGCAGGCGGGCATCGGCTGCCACTACATGGTCACCTGGATGGACCGCAACACCGACACCTTCACCCACATGGGCGGCGAAGGCGTGACGTGGGCGGGGCAGGCCGCGTTCACCGAGACCGAGCACGTGTTCCAGAACCTCGGCGACGGCACCTATTTCCACAGCGGTTCACTGGCGATCCGGCAGGCCATCGCCGCTGGCGTCAACATCACCTACAAGATCCTCTACAACGATGCGGTGGCGATGACCGGTGGCCAACCGGTGGACGGCACGCTCTCGGTGCCTGCCATCGCGCAGCAGATGCTGGCCGAAGGCGTGCACACCATCGTGCTGCTCTCCGACGACATCACCAAGTGGACGCGCCAGCGCCACCTGTTCCCGCACGAGGTCGAGTTCCACGATCGCCGCGAGCTGGACGACGTGCAGGTGCGACTGCGCAAGGTCAAGGGCGTGTCCGTGTTGATCTACGACCAGACCTGCGCCACCGAGAAGCGTCGTCGCCGCAAGCGCGGCAAGATGGTGGATCCGCAGAAGCGCGTGGTGGTCAACTCGCTGGTCTGCGAAGGCTGCGGTGATTGCGGCGAGAAATCGTTCTGCGTGTCCGTGCTGCCGAAGGAGACCGAGTTCGGCCGCAAGCGCGAGATCGACCAGTCGAACTGCAACAAGGATTTCAGCTGCGTCGAAGGCTTCTGCCCGAGCTTCGTGACCGTCGAGGGCGGCGCGTTGAAGAAGGGCCGCAAGGCCAACGCGGCGGACCGCCTCGCCAACCTGCCGATGCCCACCTTCGCCAGCGATCTGTCGAATCCGTGGAACATCCTCATCACCGGCGTCGGCGGCACCGGCGTGGTCACCATCGGCGCCCTGATCGGCATGGCCGGCCACCTGGAGGCCAAGGGCTCGACGGTGCTCGACCAGACCGGCCTGGCGCAGAAGGGCGGCGCGGTCACCACGCACATCCGCATCGCGCGCACGCCGGACGACATCCATGCCGTGCGCATCGCCGCCGGCGAAGCCGACCTGGTGCTCGGCTGCGACATGGTGGTGGTGAACGACTACTGGGCGCTGTCGAAGATCCGCGCCGAGCGCACCCGCGTGGTGCTCAACACCTACGAAGCGATGCCCGGCACCTTCACCACGCGTCCGGACATGCAGTTCCCGGCGACCGACATCGTGGCCGCGGTCCGCACCGCGCTGGGCGGTGGCGAACCGCTGCAGGTGGATGCCACGCACCTCGCCACGGCCCTCCTTGGCGATGCCATCGCCGCCAACCTGTTCATGCTCGGCTATGCCTGGCAGCAGGGGCTGGTGCCGCTGTCGCTGGATTCGCTGATGCGCGCCGTCGAACTCAATGGCGCCGCGATCGAGATGAACAAGACCGCGTTCGCGTGGGGCCGGCTGGCCGCTATCGACCTGCCGGCCGTCGCTGCCGCCGCGGGCGTGGAACGCAACGCACCGACCGCCGCCGAGGCCACGCCGCACGCGCTGCCGCTGCTGGCACCGACCGCCAACGAAGGCCACGAATCCGGCCTGTCGCCGGCGACCGGCCTGCACGACACCGATGAATTGCGCCACGTGCCTGGCCATGCCGACGCGGGCGTGGCGTTCCTGCCGCTGGACGATGCACGCCTGTCACGATCGCTGGATGAGGTGATCGCGCGCCGCGCCGCCTTCCTCACCGACTACCAGGACGCCGCCTACGCGAAGCGCTACACCGACTTCGTGGCGAAGGTCCGCACGGCCGAAACCGCGAAGGCACCGGGCAGCACCGATCTCGCGGAGGCGGTGGCCCGCTACTTCTTCAAGCTCATGGCCTACAAGGACGAGTATGAAGTGGCGCGCCTGTACACCAATGGCGAGTTCCAGCGCCGCATCGCCCAGCAGTTCGAAGGCGAGGTGAAGCTGAATGTCCATCTCGCGCCGCCGCTGTTCGCGAAGAAGGATGCGCAGGGACGCCTGCAGAAGAAGCAGTACGGACCGTGGGTGTTCAAGGCCTTCGGCCTGCTGGCGAAACTCAAGGGCCTGCGTGGCGGTCCGCTCGACGTGTTCGGCTACACCGCCGAACGCAGGATGGAGCGCCAGCTGATCGGCGAGTACGAAACCACGGTCGCCTCGCTGCTCGACCGCCTCGATCGCGGCAACGTGGACCTGGCGGCGGAGATCGCCTCGGTGCCCGAGCACATCCGCGGCTACGGCCACGTCAAGCATGCGCACTTCGACAAGGCCAAGGCACGCGAGGCGGCGTTGCTGCGCGAATGGGCCAACCCGCTGCGGGTCGTCCAGGTCGCCTGACCCCGCACAAGAAAACGCCCCGCGGCGCGGGGCGTTTTTTTCGCGTCGCGGGGATCAGCGCGCGGCGCTGGCCACCATCGGCGAGCCACCCATGCCGCGCGGGGCGCGGGCCGCGGTGATGATCTCGCGCGCGCTGCGGCCATCGCAGGCGAACGACTGGCCGTTCTGCAGCCACGCCGCGTCGTTGGCGTACGAGAACAGCAGCTGGCGGCCCTTCAAGGTGTCGATGACCTGATGGGCGATGCCCTGCCCCAGCGCCGGGCAACCATGGCTGCGGCCGATGCGGCCGCGGCTGGCCACCATGCCCGGGTCCACGTACCAGGCGCCGTGCATGACGATGGCGCGGCTGCGGGCGTTGTCGTTGAACCCGCGGTCCTTGCCGTCGAGTCGCAATGAATAGCCGTTGTTGCCGATGTAGGTCTCCGCCGTCACGTACAGGCCGAGGCTGGTCTCGTGGCTGTTGTCGAGGTTGGAGAAGCGGGTGGCGTAGTTGTCGCCGCTACCCTGCCCGTGCGCCACCAGCTCGTTGAAGAGCAGGCGGTTCCGCGCGAGGTCGAACACCCACAGGCGCTTGGACGAGGACGGCCGCGAATAATCGATCACCGCCAGGCGGGCATCGTCACCCACTTCGCCCGACTTCAGCGCACAGCTGCGGGCCTCGAGCGCCAGCGCCAGCACGCCCGGATCCGCATCCGGCGCCAGCCGTTCAAGCTGGGCAAGCTGCGGGTCGGCCGACATCGATTCCGGCACGGAAGCCACCGGATGCGCAATGCGCGGCACAGCGGAGGACATCACCGCCTGGGGACGTTCCGGGGTGGTCGAACAGCTGACCAGGGAAGACGCAATCAGGCAGATGAAAAGCGCGTGAAGTTTTTTCATGTGCGCGAAGATACACGCACAAGTTCTTGATTTTCATGAATACGCACCAACCGGGACACCCGTCACGGGGCATCCGCGCATTCAGGAATATTGGAAATTCAGGTCGCGGCGGGTGGGGCCGCTGCCGGAGGCGGCTCCTTGGCGGGCGCCTGGATCTGCAGTGCCGGGTCCGCCGGAACCCCGGACGGCAAGGGATTCGCGGGTGCCGGGGCGGCGTTCCCTGGAGCCGGCGTGGCGGTCGCAGGCACGCGCGTGGGTGGCTCCGGGGCGGGCACCGGCGTGGTGACCGGACTGGCCTCGGCCAGCGTCGGCGCCGGCGTGGTGGCGGGCACGTCCGCGGTGTCTGCCGCGACGGCGGCCGCCTTGGGTTTGGCCGGCTTGGCGGTGGCCAGCATCGGCATCTGGCCTGCCGGCACCTCGGGGAGCGGCACGCCGGTCATCGCATCCACCGGCGACTGGTCGCCCGGATGGATCAGGTTGTCCAGCGATGCGGTGAGGTCGTCGGCGATGATCACCCGGGTACCGACCCTGGTGATGCCGTAGAGCTTCTCGGCGAACGCCTTGGGCAAACGGATGCAGCCATGCGACGCGGGACGGCCGGGGTTGTAGCCTGCGTGCAGCGCCAGGCCGTCCCAGGTGATGCGCTGCATGAACGGCATGGGCGCGTCGTCATACAGGTTGGAGTGGTGCATCAGCTGCTTCTGCAGGATCTCGTAGCTGCCCGACGGCGTATCGCGACCGGCGATGCCGGAGCTGATCGTGGCCACGGCGATCCGCGTGCCGTTGCGGTACACGTGCATCCGCTGTTCCGGAATGCTGACGATGATGACCACCGGTCCCTTCGGCGCGATCCCGGGCGCCCAGGAAAACGCGCCCGGCTTGGTGACGTCCGGATCGAGCACGGTCGGCAACGCCGTCCCGGCCGCAGCGCCCTTGCTGGCCGCCACTGCTGGTTTCGTCTGGGCTCTGGTCCCGGTCCCCGCCTGCGCGGGACCGATGGCCACCGCGAGAGCAATCAACATCCCTACCGCGCGCATTGCCTGCCTCTGTCCCGGAACCGGCCCGGAACGCCTTCTGTGCCTAACGTCAAATTAACACGCCGGCCCGTGAAGGAAGATTGATGCAGGCGCCGGCCGTTCAGCTGCGGCCGGCGCGCGCGGATTCCGCCTTACTTTCGTGCAGTGAAGATGTCGCTCAGGTAGTCCGGCTTGCCGGGGATGCGCTCCAGCGTCGGGTAACGCAGGCCACCGTGGTAGTCGAGGCTGACCGTGTGGTAGCGGTCGAAATCCTTCACCAGCAGGCGGATCGGCGCCTTGTCCGTCTTGGCGGTCCGGATCGCCGCCTCAAGGGCGTCCTTGCTGTACTCGACGTCGTTCACCGCGACGATGCTGTTGCCGGTGCCGATGCCGGCGTTGAACGCCGGGCTGTCCCAGCGCGTGTCGCCCACCTTGCCGTCCTTGTCCAGCGACAGGCCGAGGGAATAGACGAAATCGCCGCCCCCGCCGCCGCGACGCGCCCCGGCCTTCGCCGCGGCATTGGGCTCATCCTTGTAGACCAGCTTCCAGCCGGTCGATTCGATGGTGTTGGCGAACGGCACGCGGCCGTCCAGCCGGTCGCGCAGGTACGTCGCCCAGTCGTACGGCACCACGCCGTTGAGCGTCGCGACCACGTCCTCGAACGTGTAGGTGTTCTGCTTGCGCCATTCGCCGTCATTGACGCCGAAGAACGCGCGCGCGAAATCGTCCAGCGACTTCTGGTTGTTGGTCTTCTGGCGGATGATCGCGTCGGCACCCAACCAGATCAGCTGGCCGGCGGAATAGTAGTCCTCGCTCATCTGGAAGCCGCGGTACGGCTTGGGACGACGCTGCGCGATGGTGGGATCGTTGGTGGTGTCCTGCACGCTGCGCCACTGCAGGCCCGGGCGGTTGTCCTGGTAGGTCGCGACCACCATGGCCAGCGTGTCACGCGAACGATCCATCGGGCGCAGGCCGGAGCGCGCGGCCAGGACATTGCCCCAGTACTGGGTCTGGCCTTCGTACACCCACAACAGCGAATCCTGCATCGGCGTGTTGAGGTTCGGCACCCACAGGTCCGCGCCACGGCGGTACTTGCCGTTCCACGAGTGGGTGTACTCATGGGCGAGGAGGTCGGTGCTGCCGTCCTTCGGGTTCCAGTCCTTGAAGTAATCGGTGCCGACGCCGTTCTCGCTGGAACGCTGGTGTTCGAGGCCATTGCCGCTCAGCTGGTTCGACAGCGAGAACAGCAGGTTGTAGTGGTCGTAGTGCTGCGCGCCATAGAGCTTGACGGCCTGGGCCACCAGCGCCTTGTGCTGGGCGAGGTGCTCGGGCTTGGCGACCAGCTGGTCGGGTTCGTCCGCGACCACGCTCAGGTGCACCGGCACCTTGCTGCCTTCGGGCGTCAGGTCATAGTCCTTGGCGTAACGGCCGGCGAACACGGGCGAATCGACGAGGATGTCGAACGGTTCTTCCTTGTAGGTGACGACGTCGCCCGCACGGGACGCGACGTCGAGCGCGGTGAACGCGGTCCAGCCGGCCGGGTAGCGCACCTTCGCCACGAACGGGATGCGCGCACCGTAATAACCGGCCGGATACAGCAGCACCGTGTTCCATTTCAGGTTGAGCAGCTTCGGCGTCATCGCCGCGCCACCTTCCGCGCTGCTGGTTGGCGACAGGTACTGGTATTCGGCGGTGATGCTGGACACGCCCGCGGGCACGTCGATATGGAAGGCATACACGTTGCCGGGATCGCGCGTCCAGGCCAGGCGCTGGCCGTTGGCGGTGAAGACCAGGCCCGCCAGCTTGTCGATCGGGCCACTCGGGCTGTGCTGGCCGGGAATCCACTGCGGATACAGCAGCGTCAGCTTGCCGGGGGTGGTCGGGATCGTTTCCGTCACGCGGAAGACGCGCTGGGAGAGATCGGTGGCATCCACGGACACCTGGATGGTGCCCGGGGCGTACGGCACGTCCTGCGGCGGCGGCACGTCGGCGTGGGCAAGGCCCGCGGCGAGCGCGAGGGACAACAGCGACAAGGCGAACGGACGACGCGACATCGGCACAACTCCCCGGACAGGAAACGAATTCCCCATCCTAGACCGTGCCGCGCTCGCGGCCCGTGCCAGAAGGCATGCATGCGGCCGCGCAGGGTGTGCGGTGGGTCACGGGGCGGGAATTGTTTCCCCCGCCGCCGCCGCCGGGGTGGGCGCATGCGTGCGCATGTGCCGCCAGGCCAGCACGCCCGCGACGGCAAGGAGGGCCGACGCAATGAACCAGGGCATGCCGGGCTGCTCCATCGCACCGCGGTGACCGATGAACGCCGCAAACGCGCTGGCATACATGGTTGGCCCGATGATTCCGGCGAGGCTGACCAGCGAGGACATCGCACCCTGGATGCGGCCCTGCACTTCCGGCCCCACTTCGCGCGTCACCAGCGCCTGGGTTGCCGGCCCGGCCAGGCCCCACAGGGCCATCACCGGGATGCCGGCCAGGAACAGCCAGCCGGTGGGCGCCAGCCCGTAGCACAGGAAGCCCACCACGCCGGCCACCAGTCCGAACAGCAGCGTGCGGTGTTCACCCAGCCGCGGCACCACCCGGCGCACCAGCCCGCCCTGCACGATCGCCGAGCACACGCCGACCACGGCGAGCACTTCACCCACGATCATCGGTCCCCAGTGGTACCGGTAGTCCGCATACAGCACGAACACGCTCGGGTACACGTAGTGCGCGAGGTTGCTGAGCAGCAGGATCGCCGCGAGCAGGAACAATTGCGGATAGCTGCGCAGCAGCTGCAGGGACCCGATCGGATTGGCGTGCGACCAGTCGAAGCGCGGGCTGCGGCGTTCCTTCGCGTGCGACTCAGGCAACACGAAGAGCCCGTAGGTGAAATTGCACAGCGCGAGGATGGCCGCGCCCCAGAACGGCCAGCGCAGGTCGATGCCGCCGAGCCAGCCACCCAGCATCGGGCCGATCACGAAGCCCACGCCGAATGCCATGCCGATCATGCCGAACGCCTGCGCACGCTTCTCGCGCGGGGTCACATCGGCGATGTAGGCATTGGCGGTGGTGAAGCTCGCGGAGGTGATCGCCGAAATGATCCGGCCCACGAACAGCCAGCCGAGCGTGGGCGCCAACGCCATGAAGATGAAATCGAGCCCCAGGCCGAGGCACGACAGCAGGATCACCGGGCGCCGTCCGAAACGGTCGGACAGCGCGCCCTGGATCGGCGCCGAGAAGAACTGGATCGCGGCGAACATCGTGCCGAAGACACCGACCCAATGCGCGGCCACGCGCGTATCGCCGCCGACGAACTGCTCCACCAGGTGGGGCAGTACCGGAATGATCAGGCCGAACGCCAGGATGTCGATCAGGACGGTGACGAAGATGAAAACGAGGGCGGCACGCCGCGGTGGCGCGGTTGGAGTCATGTCCATGCGGGATCCGGAGGTTGGTTCAATGGTGGAACGCATCGGCGGCAAGCATCAACGCGTGCTCGCGGATGTCGTCCGGCCATGCGGCGGTGTGGCGGTCGAGTCCGCCGGGGTCCTGCGCGAACAGGGCGCGGGTGGCGTCCTCGAACCCGGGGAGGTCCCCGGCCATGGCCACCATGAACCGGTAGGCGGCTTCCTGGCAATGGCGGGCGCGATCAGCGCCCGCGCGCGTGAGGCGGGCCTCCTCCACCAGTTTGCGCAAGGCCACCGAAGCACCGCCGGGCTGGGCGTTGAGCCACTGCCAATGGCGCGGCAGCAGCGTGACCTCGCGCGCGACCACGCCCAGGCGCGGCCGGCCGCGACCCCGTGGCGCCACGGGATCGGGCTGCGCAGGACAGGCCGTCGCGGGGACATCACTGCCGACCCGCTGCATCACGTCGGCCATGGAGCCGCGCAGGTCGAGCTCGATCTGGCTGCCATCGCGGTCGTCGAACACCAGCAGCTGCGCCGCCGGGGCCTGGTCCAGCGCCTGCTTGGCCTTCAGCGCGACATGACGCAGCTCACCGGCCGCAACGCGGTGGCCATCCAGGAAGGCGGTGCAACGGGTCTGTGCGGATGGAGGCATGCGGAAGTCCTCGTGGACAGGGGACCGGACCATTATTTATGTCCGGGTTTAATTTTTCAAGTCGGGGCCAGGTTCCTGGGCAGGCGGTTGTGCACGCTGGTGGCTGCAATGGCCGCATGACCCACGGCCACGCTGATCTGGTTGAGTGCGCTGACCACGTCGCCTATGGCATACAGCCCGTCGACGCTGGTCTGCATGTGCGCATCCACCACCAGCTCGCCGTTGTCGTCATGGCGTGCGCCAAGCCCGAGGGCCAACCCGCTCTGCGCATCGCTGCCGAGCACCGGATAGAGCGAATCGAAGCGATGCACGCTGCCATCGACGGTCCGGACTTCGGCCCGCCCATCGACGTGGGCCAGCCGGGCTGCCGCGGGCAACACGCGGATGCCGGCGGCATCGGCCAGCGCGGCGGCATTCGCGTCCAGCGTCGTGTCGTCCTGCGGCACCACGCTGACCCGCGGCGAGAACGTGCGCAGGAACAAGGCATGCCGCACGGCCGTGTCCGCGGGTGCCAGCACGGCGATGTCGCCATCACCGGCCTCGTAGCCATCGCAGACCGCGCACAGGCGCACGGCATGTCCGGCGATCCCGCCCTCGAGGTCCGTCATCGCCGGCATCACGTCGACGACACCGGTGGCCAGCACCACGCAGGGCGCGCGCCAGCGACGGCCGTCGGCCGCGGTGGCGATGAACGCGTCACCCTTGCGCTCCAGGCGTTCGATCCGGCCGTCGACGACGTCGATGCCATGGCTCTCCGCATGCGTGCGGAAGCGTTGCAGCAATTCATTGCCCGCCACGCCGAACGGGAACCCCGGGCAGTTGTGGCTGGCCGGGATCCAGCGCGCGCGGCTCTTGCCTTCGTCCACGACGCGGATATCGCGTCGGTAGCGTGCCAGGTACGTCGCCGCGGTGAGCCCGGCCGGCCCCGCGCCGATCACCAGGCAGTCGATGGCCTCAGCGGCGGCTGGCGTCGATGAATCCGAGGAATTCGTTGCGGGTGCGGGCATCTTCGCGGAACGATCCAAGCATGCTGGAGGTGAGCATGCTCACGCCCCGCTTGTGCACGCCGCGTGTGGTCATGCATTCGTGCGACCCCTCCACCACCACGCCCACGCCCAGGGGTTGCAAGGCGCGCTGGATGCAGTTGGCGATCTGGGCGGTCATCTTCTCCTGCACCTGGAAGCGGCGTGCGTACGCATCCACCACGCGCGCGAGCTTGCTGATGCCCACCACGCGGCCGTTGGGCAGGTAGCCCACGTGCACGCGGCCGATGATCGGCGCCATGTGGTGCTCGCAATGGCTTTCGTACTCGATGTCGCGCAACACGATCATCTCGTCGTAGCCGCAGACTTCCTTGAAGGTGCGGGCGAGGTACTCATCCGGATCGATCGCGTAGCCGTTGAACCAGTCGGAATACGCCTTGACCACGCGCTTGGGCGTGTCGAGCAGGCCTTCACGGGTGGGATCGTCACCCGACCAGCGCAGCAGTGTGCGCACCGCCTCTTCCGCCTGCGCGCGGGTCACGTCATTCCGGGTGTCGTCGCTCTTCGGGGTCGTGTCCATCGCGGCATGGTAACGCGGAGGCCACCCGAAGGTGGCCTCCACTTCATGCAGTTGCCGCCGTCATCCTTGACGGCGGAGTTTCAGCGGCCGTCGCCGTCCGCATCACCCGGGATGGCGCGCTCGATGCGATGCCAGCCGTCGCGGACCGCGCCCTTGGCTTCCGACCAGCCCAGGCGTGAATTCGCCTTGGTGGCATCCCATTCCTGGCCGAGCTTCTGCTCGACGGTGTCGAACGACTGGCCGCGGTACTTGTCGTACGTGTCGTAGCCGTACTTGTAGGCCGG
>Ga0208126_1000007_pt1 | contig 24925 bp, 23 predicted proteins | sample SoimicmetaGmgHAA_FD_188334 | JGI IMG/M metagenome (GOLD analysis project Ga0208126, IMG submission 188334) | Soil and rhizosphere microbial communities from Laval, Canada - mgHAA (SPAdes) (version 2) | ecosystem: Environmental > Terrestrial > Deep subsurface > Rock core/Sediment | place: Laval... | reverse complement strand
AACATGGCCACCTTCTACGGGATCTGGCGCTATCCCAACCAGATGGGCGCGTGGGCGCAGGTGCACTGGGGCAAATGGAGCAGCTGGTCGCTGCTCGTGATCATGACGTTCACGATCGTGGCCGGACTCAAGCACGTGAAAGCCACCATCCACGTGCCCGAGCCCGCCTGACGTCCGGTGTCAGTGGCCGCCGGCCGCGCCCGGCCCCGCCTTCGCCGCGAACGGGGGCTTCGCGAACCACACGAAACTGATCACCAGCAGGAAGATGATCCCGAGCGCGTGGAAGATCTCGTTGAAGCCGATCTGCACGGCCTGTTGCGAGATCATCCGGTCGAGGATGACGGCCCCGCGCGAGATATCACCCTGCCCCAACTGCGTGACGGTCTGCACCATCTGCGGATCGGTGCGGGAGATCGATTCCGTCAACTGTGCATGATGGATCGCGCTGCGCTGCGTCCACAGATACGTGGTGAGCGACGCGGCGAAGCTGCCGCCCAGTGTGCGTACGAACGTCGCGAGACCCGAACCGCCCGCGATTTCCGAGGGCTCCAGGTCCGATAGCAGGATCGTGAGCACCGGCATGAAGAACAGCGCCACGCCGAAGCCCATCAGCAGTTGGACGGTCGCCACGCGATGGAAATCGACATCGAGGTTGAATCCGGCGCGCATGAAGCTGGTGATCGCCATCGCCACGAACGCCAGGCTGGCGACGACGCGCAGGTCGAATTTCGCTGCATACATGCCCACGAACGGCGTCAGCAGCACGGGCAGGATGCCGATCGGCGCGGAGGCGAGGCCGGCCCAGATCGCGGTGTAGCCGAGGTTGCGCTGCAGCCACAACGGCACCAGCAGGCCCACGCTGAAGAACGCCGCGTATGCCATCACCATCGCGAGGGTGCCGGCCGAGAAGTTGCGGTGCCGGAACAGCCTCAGGTTGACGATCGGATCGTTATCGGTGAGTTCCCAGATGGTGAATACCGCAAGGGAGATCACGGCGATGATTGCCAGCACCACGATCGTGGTCGAGCGGAACCAGTCCTCGTCGTTGCCGAGATCAAGCAGTACCTGCAGCGCGCCGACGCCAAGCACCAGCGTGGCGAGGCCGACGTAATCCATCTTCGGCGTCTCGGTGCGCTCCGGCCGGCCCTTCAGCTGCCTTCCCACCACGGTGCTCGCGAAGATGCCGATGGGGATGTTGATGAAGAAGATCCATTCCCAGCTGTAGTTGTCCGTGATCCAGCCACCCAGGATCGGTCCTGCGATCGGCGCGACCACGGTGACCATTGCAAGCAGCGCGATGGCCTGCCCGCGTTTCGCCGGGGGATAGATCGACAGCAGCAGGGCCTGCGTGACCGGATACATCGGTCCCGCCACGAAACCCTGCAAGGCGCGCGCCACCACCAGCAAACCCATGCTGTTGGCGATGCCGCACAGGAACGAGGCGATCACGAACGCCAGCGTGGACCACATGAACAGCTTGCGTTCGCCGAAGCGGCGGGACATGTAACCGGTCAGCGGCAATGCGATGGCGTTGCTGACGGCGAACGACGTGATCACCCACGTCGCCTGGTTGGCGCTGCCACCGAGATTGCCCGAGATCGTGGGCAACGACACGTTGGCGATGGTGGTGTCGAGCACCTGCATGAAGCTGGCGAGTGCCAGCCCCAGCGTGGTCAGTGCCCGGTTCGGTGGCGCGAAGCCGGGCATGTTCATCGCCTTCGGCTCCGCGTTCGGAGGCGTCGGCGCGTCGTCGAGCGTGGTCGAGGCCATGGTGGCTCAGCGCGTCCCGCCAAGGTTGTCGCGGATGATGCGGTCGACTTCCGCGTCGGCCTTCGACATCTGCGCGTCGTACGCACTGGTGACCGCGTGCGGCTCCGAGGTGGTGGTGGCCGGCAGCAGGCCGTTGCCCTTGTCATGCAGGTTCACCTTCACGCCCATGGTCAGGCCAACGCGCAGCGGGTGTTCCAGCAGCTCCTTCGGGTCGAGCGCGATGCGCACCGGCACGCGCTGCACGATCTTGATCCAGTTGCCGCTGGCGTTCTGCGCGGGCAGCAGCGAGAACGCACTGCCGGTGCCCATCCCGAGGCTCTGCAGCGTGCCGTGGTAGACCACGTTGTCGCCGTACATCTCGGACGTGAGTTCCGCGCGCTGGCCAAGCCGCAGGTTCTTGAGCTGCGTTTCCTTGAAGTTCGCATCCACCCACACACCCTGGAGCGGGATGATCGCCATCAGTGGCGTGCCCGGGGCGACGCGCTGGCCCAGCTGCACGTTGCGCTTGGCGACGTAGCCCGAAACCGGCGCGACGATGGCCGAGCGCTGGCGCGCGAGGTAGGCCTGGCGCAGCTGCGCGGCGGCGGCCACGACCTGCGGGTTGTCGCGGATCGAGCTGTTGTCGATCTGCGTGCGCGTGCGGCTCACGTTCGCCTGCGAGGCGGTCTGCGCGGCACGGGCCGCGGCAAGGTTCGCCTCGGCGGCGGCTAGGGCCGTGCGCGCGTGGGCGAGTTCCTCGGCGGAGACTGCGCCGCTGGAGACGAGTCCACTGCGGCGGGCCACGTCTTCGCGCGACTGGGTCACGGCGGCAAGCGCCTGGTTCACGGACGCGGCGCGTGCGGCCGCATCGGCCTCGCCGGCGTTCACCGCGCTGTACAGCCCGCGCACCTGGCGCACCGCGGCGCCCAGCGCGGCTTCCGCCTGCGCGTAGCCGAGCTGTGCATCCTCGACGTCGAAGTTCACCAGCACCTGCCCGGCGTCGACCTTCATGCCGTCGTCCACGCCGATGCGCGTCACGGTGCCACCGGTCTGCGGCGTGATGCTCACGATGTCACCCTGCACGTAGGCGTCGTCGGTGCTCTCGGACCAGCGGCCGACTAGGAAGTGGTACAGCAGCCAGCCGATCGCGGCGAGCACGATCACGGACGCCAGGATCAGCAATGCGCGCTTGCGCTTGCCATTGCGTGGCGTCGCCCTGGGGTCGGTCGGCGGGAGCAGGGGGGCTGGCACGGGCGTGCCCGGGGCGTTCTTGGTGGATTCGGTGGTCATCGTGCGGATGCCTTGTTGAAGACGGATGCGTGGGGTGCGGGATCGGAAGCGGGCGTGACCGGCACGCCGCCACCGAGGGCGGTATCAAGGGCGATGGCGGCGTCGATGCGCTTGCCGCGCAACGACGCGAGTTGCTGGTCGAGCTGCAACAACGGCTTCTGCGCGTTCAGCACGTCGAGCTGGTTGGCGAGCCCGGCCTTGTAGCGCTGCTGCACCAGCGACAGCGCGCGCGCCTGCGCGTCGCGCGACTGGCGGGCGGCGGTGATCGCGGTATCGAGTTCACGTGCCGACTGGACGGCATCGACGACTTCGCGGATCGCGCCGAGCACGGCCTGGTCGTAGCCCGCCACGGCAAGGTCGTAGTCGGCATTGCTGCCGGCCAGCTGGTTGCGCAGGCGGCCGCCATCGAAGATCGGGAGGCTGATCGCCGGACCGCCGTTCACCAGCAGTGCGTCGGTTCCGAACAGGTCGGAGAGGTTGCCCGCGGCCAGGCCCACCATCGCGGCGAGGTTGAGCGTGGGATAGAAGTCGGCCTTGCTCGCGGCGATCCCGCGCGAGGCGGCTTCCACCCGCCAGCGTGCGGCCACGACGTCGGCGCGACGCGCGACGAGGTCGCTCGCCACCACCGACGGCACCGCGATCCGCGGATTGCCGAGATGCGGGCGGTTGATCGCCATCCCGCGGTCGGGGCCCTGGCCCGCGAGCATCGCGAGCGCGGTGCGCAGCGCATCGATCTGCTGCTGCGCAATGTTCGCCTGGGTGCGCGCCGCGGCTTCCGCGCTGGTCACCTGCGACAGCAGCACCTGGTTGTCGATGCCGGCCTTGACGCGCAGTTCGGCCAGCTTGCGCAGCGAGGCATTGCGTTGCACGTCCGCTTCGGCGACATCCTTTGCATCCCAGGCCTGCGCCAGCGCGGAATAGGTGCGTGCCACGTTGGCGGCCAGTGTCGCGCGCGCCGCCTGTGCATCCGCTTCCTGCGCGCGTGCAGCACCCAGTGCCGCGTCCCAGCGGGCGTGCTTGCCGCCCCACAGGTCGGGCGACCAGTCGAACTTGAGCGACACGATCGTGGCATTCAGCAGCTTCCCGCCGATCGGCGCGGGGGCCAGGGTTTCCGGCAGCCGGATATGGCTCTCCTGTGCGCCCACGCCGAGCGTCGGCAGCACGCCGGCCTCGGCCAGCCCGGCCTGCGCCATCGCCTTGCGCACGCGCGCATCGGCAGCGGCGATCGAGGGCGAGCCGGCAAGCGCTTCATCCATCAACGTGTCGAGCTGGGGATCGCCAAACGCCGACCACCAGTGCGTGGTCGGCCATGCGGCATCGGAGACGCGCACGTGCCCGAGGCTCCGCGTGGCCTGCACGGTCGCGGGATCGCGCGGCGCGCGTTCCGGCGCAAGGCCGTGCATGTTGGCGCAGGCGGCCAGGGCAAGCGGCAGCAGGGCGGGCAGCAGGCCACGTTGCACGCGTCGGGGGATCAACGGGTTCGGCATCGTCAGGATTCCGTGGTGAGGTTGTCGCGCACGTGTTCGAGCAGGCGCGTGAGTTCGGACTGTTCGGCATCGGTCAGGCCGTTGACCGCACGCCGTCGCACGCCGTCCCCCAGCTGTTCCATCTGGTCGCGCACGGCCAGGCCGGCGTGGGTCAACTGGATGTGCAGCGCGCGCCGGTCGTTCGGATCATTGGTGCGGCGGATCAGGCCACGGGCCTCGAGCTGGTCGAGCAGGCGGGTCATCGCACCCGGGTTGAGTTCGGCATGGCGCGCCAGTTCGGTCACCGAGGCCACGCCCATCGCCAGCTTCTTCAGGGTGATGTACTGGCTGAAGGTGAAGTCGAGGCCGGAGTTGGCCAACTCGCGGTCCATGGCGATCCACATGGCGTCCCGCACCTGCTTGAACAGCAGGCCGAGCGTCGAGTTGTTGCAGGGTTGTCCGTTCATGATGCGGCGCATCATGCATGCCTACGCAATAGTTGTCAATGCAAATATTGTTATGACAACCTTTCCGCCGGGACGTCAATGAGGCCCCCGTTCAGCTTGGGGGCTCAGGGCGCGCGGTGCAGGACAAGCTCCAGCACGAATTGGCTGCCGAAGAAGGCCAGCATCAGCAGGCCCATCGCCACCAGCGTCCAGCGCACGGCGGTCATGCCGCGCCAGCCCCGGCGCCACCGGCCCCAGAGCAGGGCGCCGAAGACCAGCCAGGACAGCACCGACAGCAGTGTCTTGTGGGCCAGGTGCTGGCCCAGCAGGTCGTGCACGAACAGCAGGCCGGACAGCAGGGTCGCGGTGAGCAGCACGAATCCCACGGTGATCGTGCGGAACAGCAGCGTTTCCAGCTCGGTCAGCGGCGGCAGCGCCCGCATCCAGCCGTGGAACGAACGCTGCCTGAGCGCGTGTTCCTGGATCCACAGCAGGACGGCCAGCAATGCGGCGATGGCCAGCGTGGCGTAGGCCAGCAGCGCGCACCATGCGTGCAACTGCAACTGCCAGTCCATCGCGGTGGTCCGGGGGTGCCCGTGCAGCTCGTACAGCAATGCGAATATGCCCGCCAGCGGAAACACCACGATCCCAAGCGCGGCGATGCCGCCGTCGCGTGCCAGCAGGGACGTGAGCGAGGCCATGCCCAGCGCCGACAGCGACAGCGCGGCGAAGAAATGCATGTCCGGACCCTGTGCCAGGTGCCAGGCCACTCCGTGCACCGCGGCGTGACAGGCAATCGCTGCCAGGGCGATCGCGAGCCAGGTGCGCCCGGGGTGGGCCGGATCGCGTCGCAGGCCGGTCGCGAGCAGCGTTGCGGCAAGGAGGTAAAGGACGAGGGCGGCAACGGCGATCGGCATCGGCGGAGTGTCGCACGCAGGGCGACCCCGGCGGGCGCCGGTATACTTCCGCGCCTGCAGAACCGCACCGGAATCCCATGTTCGAATCCCTGACCGACCGCCTGTCCGGCACCATCAACCGCCTGCGCGGACGTGGTCGCCTGACCGAGTCCAACATCAGCGAAGCCCTTCGCGAGGTGCGCATCGCGTTGCTGGAGGCGGACGTGGCGCTGCCGGTGGTGCAGGCGCTGGTCCAGCGGATCAAGGTGCGCGCCCTCGGCCAGGAAGTGATGAAGTCGCTGACCCCGGGCCAGCAGCTGGTCAAGGTGGTGCGCGACGAGCTCACCAACGTGATGGGCGCGCAGGCCAGCGACATCAACCTCAACGTGCCGGCGCCAGCGATCATCCTCATGGCCGGCCTGCAGGGCGCGGGCAAGACCACCACCGTCGCCAAGCTCGCCAAGCACCTGCGCGAGAAGCGCAAGAAGAAGGTGATGGTCGTCAGCGCCGACGTGTACCGTCCCGCCGCGATCGAGCAGTTGCAGACGCTGGCCGGGCAGGTGGGTGCGCTCTTCTTCCCGTCCGATGCCTCGCAGAAGCCGGAAGCCATCGTCAAGGCGGCCATCGATGATGCGCGCAAGTCATTCGCCGACGTGCTGATCGTGGACACGGCCGGTCGCCTTGCGATCGACGAGGCGATGATGGCGGAGATCAAGGCGCTGCATGCCGCCGTCAATCCCGTCGAGACCCTGTTCGTGGTCGACTCGATGACCGGCCAGGACGCGGCCAATACCGCGAAGGCCTTTGGCGAAGCGCTGCCATTGACCGGCGTGGTCCTGACTAAGACCGATGGCGATGCGCGCGGCGGTGCCGCGCTGAGCGTGCGCTACATCACCGGCAAGCCGATCAAGTTCATCGGCGTCGGTGAGAAGCCCGACGGCCTGGACGTGTTCCACCCCGATCGCGTGGCCAGCCGCATCCTCGACATGGGCGACGTGCTGTCGCTGGTGGAGCAGGTGGAAGCCGGCGTCGACAAGGAGAAGGCGCAGAAGCTCGCGGAGAAGGTGGCGAAGGGCAAGAAGTTCGACCTCGCCGACATGCGCGACCAGCTGGAGCAGATGCAGAACATGGGTGGCCTGTCCGGGCTGATGGACAAGCTGCCGGGCATGGGCCAGATCCCGGATTCGGTGAAGGGCCAGGTGACCGGCCGCGAGATCCCGCGGATGATCGCGATCATCAATTCGATGACGCCGAAGGAACGCCGCAACCCGGACCTGCTGAACGGCTCGCGCCGCGCCCGCATCGCGCGTGGCTCCGGCATGCAGCCGGCCGACGTCAACCGCCTGCTGAAGCAGTACCAGCAGATGGAAAAAATGATGGGCAAGCTGGGCCGCGGCGGCATGAAGGGCATGATGCGCGGCATGCGCGGGATGATGGGCGGCGGGATGCCGCCGATGATGCGCTGAGCCTGTTGCCGGCCACGTCAGGCCGTCCCCCTGCTATACTTGCCGGCTTACCCTGCCATCCCGGCAGCCGGGCAACACCGAGAACAGCACCATGGTCAAGATCCGTCTTACCCGCGGCGGCGCCAAGAAGCGCCCCTTCTACCACATCATCGTCACCGACAGCCGCAGCGCCCGCGACGGCCGCAACATCGAGCGCGTCGGTTACTTCAACCCGATCGCCTCGGGTAGCGACAAGCGCGTCGAGCTCGACCTCGAGCGCGTGAAGCACTGGATCGACAACGGCGCGCAGCTCACCGACAAGGTCGGTGGCCTGTACAAGGAAGCGCTGAAGGCCCAGGCCCCCGCGGCCTGATGCCCTGGCTGCGCCCATCGCGCGCAGCCATTCCTGCATGAACACCGAAGCGCGCCTGATCCTGCTCGGCAGGGTGCATGGCGCCTTTGGCGTGCGTGGCGAATTGCGGGTCGAGTCGTTCACCGATCCCGAAGCCGCGCTCCTCCGCTACCAGCCCCTGCAACTTCGCGATGCACGCGGCAACGTGCGTGCGCTTGAAGGGCTCGGTGGGCGGGCCACGCCAAAGGGCCTGATCGCCACGATTCCCGGGATCGACGACAAGGACGCCGCCGATGCGTTGCGTGGCGCGGAGATCTACGCGCCACGCTCCGTGCTGCCACCACCGGCGCCCGGCGAGTACTACTGGGTGGACCTCGAGGGCCTCGAAGTGGTCACCACCACCGGCGTGCCGCTCGGTCGCGTCTCCCATCTCACGAGCACCGGCGTGAACGACGTGCTGGTGGTCGCCGGCGATCGCGAACGACTGATTCCGTTCCGCGAGCCGGACTACGTGACCGGCGTGGATTTCGAGGCCGGCCGGATCACGGTCGACTGGGATCCCGACTTCTGATGCGCATCGACCTTGTCAGCCTGTTCCCGGAATTCGTGGACCAGTGCGCTGCGTTCGGCGTGACCGGCCGTGCCCGCGAGCGTGGCCTGCTCGACATCCACGGCTGGAATCCGCGTGACCATGCCGAAGGCAATTACCGTCGCGTGGACGACCGTCCGTTCGGCGGCGGCCCGGGCATGGTGATGCTGGCCGATCCGCTGCTGGCCACGCTGGATGCCATCCAGTCTGCGGCCGCCGGGCCCGCGCATGTCGTGTACATGAGTCCGCAGGGCGTGCCGCTGACGCAGGCGAAGGTGCGCGAGCTGGCCGCACGCCCTCGGCTGGTGCTGTTGTGCGGGCGCTACGAGGGCGTGGACGAGCGCCTGCTGGCGGCACGGGTCGACGAGGAGGTCTCGATCGGCGACTACGTGCTGTCCGGCGGCGAGCTGGCCGCGGCCGTGATCATCGATGCCATTGCCCGGTTGCAGCCCGGTGCGCTGAACGACGCGGATTCAGCCGCGCAGGACAGTTTCGAGGACGGCCTGCTGGACTGCCCGCACTACACCCGGCCCGTGAGCCATGCGCTGGGCGAGGTGCCGCCGGTGCTGCTCTCGGGCAACCATGCCGAGATCGCCCGCTGGCGCCGCCGCGAGTCGCTCCTGCGCACCGCCCGGCGGCGGCCGGACCTGCTGGCGCGGGCTCCGCTGACCCCGTCCGACCGCGCGGTCCTGGCCGCGGCCGGCCTGCTCCCGGGCGTTCCGGATGCGGAATCCACGGGCGACTAGCGCGCAAGCCACGGATCGGTTTACAATATCCAGCTTCATGCGCGGGTTTCCTCCCGCGGCATTCCGACAAGAATTACTACAGAAACGGTCATCGCCATGAGCAAGCCTTCCCTGAGCACCCTGATCAACGAGTTCGAGACCGCGCAGGCTGCGCGTACCCTCCCGGACTTCGGCCCCGGCGACACCGTCATCGTCAACGTGAAGGTGAAGGAAGGCAACCGCGAGCGCGTGCAGGCCTACGAAGGCGTGGTGATCGCGCGCAAGAACGCTGGCCTGAACTCCTCGTTCACCGTCCGCAAGATCTCGCACGGCTACGGCGTGGAGCGCGTGTTCCAGTCCTTCAGCCCGGTGATCGATTCCGTGGTGGTGAAGCGCCGCGGTGACGTGCGCGCCGCCAAGCTGTACTACCTGCGTGGCCTGGAAGGCAAGGCCGCCCGCATCCGCGAGGACCTCGCCGCGGTCGCCAAGGCCAAGGCCGAAGCCAAGGCCGCTGCGGAGAAGGCAGCCGATTGATCGGTCGCTGCTTCGCGCTACGGAACGGCCGCCTTCGGGTGGCCGTTTTGCTTTCCGGAACTGCATGAACGTCGGCATGGACATGGAATTGGTGCGATTGGACGTGTGGCTCTGGGCCGCACGGTTCTTCCGCACGCGTGCGCTGGCGCGCCAGGCGGTCGAGACCGGCAAGGTCGAGGTGGGCGGGCAACGGGCGAAGCCATCGCGCAGCGTGCGTGCAGGGGATGCGTTGCGCATCACGCGTGGCATCGAGGTGTTCGAGTTGACCGTGGTCGCGCTGAGCGACGTGCGCGGCCCGGCGCCGGTAGCGCAGGCACTGTATTCGGAAGCCGAAGCATCGAAAGCCGCACGGGCGGAGGCACGCCAACTCGCCGCCGCAGCGCGCGCGGGGTACGCCCCACCGGAATCGAAACCGGACAAGCGGGCCCGCAGGCTGATCCGCGCGCTGGGTGACATCGACGCGCTTTGAATTGCACGAAAAAGGCCACCGCGAGGTGGCCTTTCCGGTTGACCGTGGAACGACGTATCAGCTGCGTCGGCCCAGCACGGATCCCAGGAGTCCGCCGAGACCGCCACCACCCCCGCCCAGGCCGCCGAGGATCTGGCCGAGCATGCCGCCGCCCGAGTCCACGTGCGCCTGTTCCTGCTGCAGGACATCGCTGACGGATTGCGCGTTGTCGCTGCTGGGATGGGAGAACATCCGCTTGGCCAGGTAGGCCATCACGATCGGTGCAAGGATCTTGAGCAACATGTGCGTGTTGGCGCTGCTCATTCCCGTGGCCTGTCCGAGCTGGTCCGACGCCTGCTGCGTCTGCCCGCCGAAGATGTGACCGAGGATGCCGCCGCCATCGGTGGCTGGCGTGGCCTGCTGTTGTCCGGTGGCCGCGCCCAGCACGGAGCCGAGCAGGCCTCCGAGGCCGCCACCGGATGCGTCCGCATGGTTCGCGCCGAGGACCTGCGAAAGCACTTGCGCACCGCCGGGCTGGCTGGCGTTCTGGCCGAGTCCGCCAATGATCATCGGCAGTGCCGCGGCGATGGCGGTCTGCGCCTGCGCGGGATCAACGCCCAGCTGGCTGGCGACCTGCTGGGTGGGCTGGCCCTGCATCTGCGACAGGATGTCTTCGATCATGCTCATGGACGCGTCCGTAACGGAGAAAGAACCGTCACGGTAGGGAGCGGATTGTTACGGCGGTGCAAAGACGCGATCACCCCAGCGCCTTGAGCCGGTAGAGCGCTTCCAGCGCCTGCTTCGGGGTGAGTTCGTCGGGGTCGATTCCGGCAAGTGCCTCGGCCACCGCGTTGCCCTGCGCGAACAGGCCGAACTGTTGCGGTGAATCCAGCGTCGCGGCCGTCAGTGGCGGCGACGCGGCCGCGGTGTCGCGTCCAGCCTGCTCCAGTTCCGCGAGTCGCGCGCGGGCATCCCGCACGACAGGCTTGGGCATGCCGGCAAGTGCGGCGACCTGCAGGCCGAAACTGCGATCGGCCGGCCCATCCTTCACCGCGTGCATGAACACCAGTGTTTCCTGGCCTGCCGCATCGCGGTGCTCCACGGCGTCGAGGTGCACGTTGGCGATGCCGCTGCCGGGCGTGGCCAGTGCCGTCAGCTCGAAGTAGTGCGTGGCGAACAACGTGAGGCTGCGGTTCGTGGCGGCGAGATGGCGTGCGCAGGCATCGGCGAGCGCCAGGCCGTCGTAGGTACTGGTGCCGCGGCCGATCTCGTCCATCAGCACCAGCGATTGCGGCGTGGCGTGGTGGAGGATGTAGCTGGTCTCGCTCATTTCCACCATGAAGGTGGACTGGCCCTTCGCCAGGTCGTCGCCAGCGCCGATGCGGGTGAGGATGCGGTCGATCGGGCCGAGCACCGCGCTGCGCGCGGGCACGAAGCTGCCGATGTAGGCGAGTAGGGTGATGAGCGCGGCCTGTCGCATGTACGTGCTCTTGCCGCCCATGTTCGGGCCGGTGACCACCAGCATCCGGCGTTCGGGGTCGAGGTGGAGGTCGTTGGGCGTGAACGGCGCATCGCGCACGGCTTCGACCACCGGATGGCGTCCGTCGCGGATCGCGATGCCCGGGGTGTCGATGAGCCGGGGTGCCGACCAGTCGAGCGCATCGGCGCGTTCGGCGAAACACGCCAGGACATCGAGCTCGGCCAGCGCCGCGGCGCAGCGCTTGAGCGGTTCCAGTTGCGTGTTCAAGGCGTCGAGCACGGCGTCGTACAGCTGCTTTTCGCGCGCCAGCGCGCGCTCGCGCGCGGACAGCACCTTGTCCTCGAACTGCTTCAGTTCCTCGGTGATGTAACGTTCGGCGCCTGTCAGCGTCTGGCGGCGGGTGTAGTGGGTCGGCGCGCGGTCGCTCTGGCCCTTGCTGATCTCGATGAAATAGCCGTGCACGCGGTTGTAGCCAACCTTCAGCGTGGCGATGCCGGTGGCGTCGCGTTCGCGCTGTTCAAGGTCGACGAGGAACTGGTCGGCATGCGTGGAGAGGCGGCGCAGTTCGTCGAGTTCTGAATCGTGGCCGTCGGCGATCACGCCACCATCGCGGGCGAGCAGGGGCGGTTGCGGCACGATCGCCTCAGCCAGCAAGGAGGCCACGGCGTCGTGACTGGTCAACTCGGTCGCAAGGTCCCGCAGGCGCGGCGCATCCAGCGGCGACAGCAGCGCGTGCAACGCCGGCGTCATCGCCAGCGCATCGCGCAGCGTGGACAGGTCGCGCGGCCGCGCGCTGCGCAGTGCCACCCGCGAGAGGATGCGTTCGATGTCGCCGAGCCCGCGGAACATCTCGCGCAGTGGTTCCGCTGTGCGCGATTCCAGCAGCGTGGCCACGGCCTGCTGGCGCAGGCCCACGCGCACGCGATCGCGCAGTGGGCGATGCAGCCAGCGGCGCACCATGCGGCCGCCCATCGGCGAGATGGTGGAATCCAGTACCCCCAACAGGGTATGTCGCGTTTCGCCGTCCACGCGCGTGTCGAGTTCGAGATGGCGCCGGGTGGCGGCATTCATCGCGATCGCCTCGTCGCTGGCTTCCACCGCGATCGCACCCAGGTGCGGCAGCTGCTGCTTCTGCGTTTCCTCGACATACGCAAGCAGCGCGCCCGAAGCGGCGACCGCGCGTGGCATCGACTCGATCCCATAGGCGGTCAGGTCGTGCACGCCGAAGAACGCCAGCAGGCGCCGCCGCCCGCTTTCGCCATCGAACAGCCAGGGCGCGCGACGGCGCATGCCACGCCGCTGCAGCACGGCGTCGGGCCATCCTTCCTCGTCGGGCACCAGCAGCTCGGCCGGGTCAAGCCGGGCCAGTTCCGCCTCCAGGGCGTCCTCGTTCGCCACTTCGCTCGCCAGCAGGCGGCCACCGGCCAGGTCCGCCCAAGCCAGGCCGTAGCCGGTCCTGTCGCGCACCACGGCCATCAGCAGGGTGTCGCGGCGGTCATCGAGCAGGGCTTCGTCGGTCAGGGTGCCTGGGGTGACCACGCGCACCACGCGCCGCTCGACGATGCCCTTGGTGGTGGCCGGGTCCCCGATCTGCTCGCAGATCGCCACCGACTCGCCCAGCGCCACCAGCCTTGCGAGATATCCCTCGTGCGAATGCACGGGCACGCCCGCCATCGCGATCGGTTGCCCGGCCGACTGCCCGCGCTGGGTCAGGGTGATGTCGAGCAGGCGCGCCGCCTTGCGCGCATCGTCATGGAACAGTTCGTAGAAATCGCCCATCCGGAAAAACAGCAGCACGTCCGGGAACTCGGCCTTGGCTGCGTGGAACTGCTTCATCAGGGGCGTGTGTTCGACGGCAGACATCCGTGGGGAAATGGGCTACAAAGGCCGATCATTGTCAGGCATGGCGGCACCCGGATGGGCATTCCGACCGACATCGAACTGGATGCGCTCGTCGGCAACGTGGGCGCGCGCCTGCAGTCCGGTCACGAACTGCTGGTGACGGCGGAGAGCTGCACCGGTGGATGGATCGCCAAGCAGGTCACCGGCATGCCCGGATCGTCGGCCTGGTTCGATTGCGGCATGGTGGCCTACAGCTACGAGGCCAAGCAGGCGCTGCTGGGCGTGCATCCCCAGACACTGGAACAGCACGGCGCGGTCAGCCGCGAGTGCGTGGTCGAGATGGTGTCCGGCGCGCTGGTGCATTCCGGCGGCACGGTGGCGGTGGCGGTGACAGGCATCGCAGGGCCCGGTGGCGGCAGCGAAGACAAGCCGGTGGGCACGGTCTGGGTGGCCTGGAAACGGCGCGGGGGGTATGCGCACGCGGAAGTTTTCCACTTCGAGGGCAACCGCGATGCGGTGCGCCGGCAGACCGTCGAAGCCGCCCTGCGGGGAGTGGGTGCATTGCTGGCCGGGTAGGGCACGTGACCCACTGGCCTGAATGGGGCATTTCCCCCATTCAGTCGAACCGATCCTGAACGCGCATGCCGCAGTGTCGCGGTTATCACCTGCTCGTGCGTCCGAGGTCCTTACGGTCGGTGCCACCTTCCCAACGAGGTACACCCAAGATGATGACCAAGACCCGTATCACCGCGCTCTCCGGCGCCTTGGCCGCCGGTGTGGTGCTTGCAGGCTGCACGACCACCCCCGCGCTGGTGACCTCCGATGGCAATGTCATCGTGCCGGCCTGGAGCACCGTCGCCGTCAAGACGGCCCCGCCCGCCGTGGTTGTCGAGGACCAGGGAACCGCGCCGTATTCCGACGCCACCTGGATCCCGGGCTATTACACCTACTCCAATGGCAACTACACCTGGGTCAAGGGCCACTGGGACCATACCCGGTCGGGCTACCACTGGGTGCCCGCGGCGTGGGAACAGCGCGCCGACGGCTGGTACTACCGCGAAGGCTACTGGGCGCGGTAATCCGCACCGATGTGCCGGAACGAGGGCCGCGATCGCGGCCCTCGTCATGTCCGGGGGTTGCATGCGCCGGGCGTGAGTAGTATTACTACTCACATGGACCTGACCGATACCCAGCACGCCATCCTCGCCTTCATCGCGGAGCGCATCGAAGGCGAAGGCCTGCCGCCCAGCCAGACCGAGATTGCCCGGGCCTTCGGGTTCAGTGGGGTGCGCGGCGCGCAGTACCACCTGGAAGCCCTGGAGGCAGCGGGTGCGATCGAGCGCCTGCCGGGCCGGGCGCGGGGCCTGCGCGTCATCCAATCCCCGCCGCTCATGCAGGCCGACCTGCCGCTGGCCGCGGTCAATGACGATGCGGTCCGGCTGCCGGTGCTGGGCCAGGTGGCGGCCGGTGCCCCGATCGGTGCCGACATCGGCAGTGACCAGTACCTGGTGCTGGATCGCGTCCTGTTCTCGCCGAAGCCCGACTACCTCTTGAAGGTGAAGGGCGATTCGATGCGCGACGAAGGCATTTTCGATGGTGACCTGATCGGCGTGCACCGCACCCGCGATGCGCGCAACGGCCAGATCGTGGTGGCCCGCATCGACGAGGAAATCACGGTGAAGCTGTTGAAGACCGGTGGCGACCGCATCCGCCTGCTGCCGCGCAATCCGGATTACGCGCCCATCGAGGTGCGGCCCGGCCAGGACTTCGCGATCGAAGGCCTGTATTGCGGACTGGTGAGGCCAAACCGGTGACGCGCGTGCGGCATTTCCTGACGGTCCGCGGGGTGCCTGGCTGCTGTGCGCACCCGGTTGCCGCATCCGATGCTGGCTCCCGTCACCGCGTCGCAACCTGTGCGACCGGTGCCACCTAACCTGATTCCAACGACCCATAGACATCACAGACTTGAAAAGGACCGCCACGATGGACGACAACAAGCAACGCGCACTCGCCGCCGCCCTCAGCCAGATCGAGAAGCAGTTCGGCAAGGGATCCGTGATGCGCATGGGTGACCGCGCGGTGGAGGTGACCGAGGTGATCGGCACCGGCTCGCTGATGCTGGATATCGCGCTCGGCATCGGTGGACTGCCGAAGGGGCGCGTGGTGGAGATCTACGGACCGGAATCCTCGGGCAAGACCACGCTGACCCTGCAGACCATCGCCCAGTGCCAGAAGCTGGGCGGCACCGCGGCGTTCATCGACGCGGAGCATGCGCTGGACCCGATCTATGCAGCCAAGCTTGGCGTCAACGTCGAGGACCTGCTGCTGTCGCAGCCGGATACGGGCGAGCAGGCGCTTGAGATCGCCGACATGCTGGTGCGCTCGAATGCGGTGGACATGGTGGTCATCGATTCGGTTGCCGCCCTCACGCCCAAGGCCGAAATCGAAGGCGAGATGGGCGACCAGCTGCCTGGCCTGCAGGCGCGCCTGATGAGCCAGGCGCTGCGCAAGCTCACCGGCAACATCAAGCGCAGCAACTGCATGGTGTTCTTCATCAACCAGCTGCGCCACAAGATCGGCATCATGATGCCGGGCCAGAGCCCCGAGACCACCACGGGCGGCAACGCGCTGAAGTTCTATGCCTCCGTGCGCCTCGACATCCGCCGCATCGGCGCGATCAAGAAAGGCGACGAGATCATCGGCAACCAGACCCGCATCAAGGTGGTGAAGAACAAGCTGGCGCCGCCGTTCAAGCAGGTCGTCACCGAGATCCTCTACGGCGAAGGCATTTCCCGCGAAGGCGAGCTGATCGACATGGGCGTGGATGCCAAGCTGGTCGACAAGTCCGGCGCCTGGTACGGCTACGATGGCGAGCGCATCGGCCAGGGCAAGGAAAATGCCCGCCAGTACCTCAAGGAAAATCCGACCGTGGCCCAGAAACTCGAGGCCGCGCTGCGCGAGAAGTTCGTGCCGGAAGAAGCCAAGCGTGAAGAGGACGCAAGCGAGGATTGATGGCCGCTGGCGGCGACGATATCGGGACTGCGGCGGGCGGCCATTCCTCGCGCCCCCGCCGCGCCCGACCCGAGCCCACGCCCGCACAGAGGGCGCTGGGCTTGCTGGTTCGCCGCGAGCATTCCCGCAAGGAGCTGGCGCGCAAGCTGGTCCAGCGTGGAGTGGAGGATGCGGCCGCGCATGACGCCGTGGACCGGATGGCGCAGGCCGGCTGGCAGGATGACGCCCGGTTTGCAGAGCAGTTGGTGCGCAGCCGTGCGGGAACGGGACAGGGCCCCTTGCGTATCCGGGCGGAGCTGCGCACCCACGGACTGGATGACGAGGCCGTCCGGACCGCCATGGCCACGTTCGATGGGGACTGGGTCGAGCAGGCCCGCGGACTTGCGCAGCGGCGGTTTGGCGGGCTGGCGGGAAGCGATCCCGCGGTGAAGCGCAAGGCGGCCGAGTTCCTGTGGCGGCGTGGCTTCAGCGTGGACCAGGTGAGGGCTGCGCTCGCGGGTCTTCCGGACGAGGACTGAACCCGCAAGACGGGCTCCCACGCAGTCAGCCTGTTAATCTAGCGGGTTATGAAGACCACTGCCGACATCCGCCGGGAATTCCTCGATTTCTTTGCCGCACGCGGGCACACCATCGTGCCGTCCGCGCCGCTCGTGCCCGGCAACGATCCCACGCTGCTGTTCACCAACTCCGGGATGGTGCAGTTCAAGGACGTGTTCCTGGGCGCAGAGAAGCGCAGCTACGTGCGCGCGGCCGACGTGCAGCGCTGCCTGCGTGCGGGAGGCAAGCACAACGACCTTGATTCGGTGGGTTACACCGCGCGCCACCACACCTTCTTCGAGATGCTGGGCAACTGGTCGTTCGGGGATTACTTCAAGAAGGAAGCGATCGCGTGGGCGTGGGAACTGCTGACGGGAGTCTGGAAGCTGCCCAAGGAACGCCTGCTCGCCACCGTCTACCACACCGATGACGAATCGTTCGCGATCTGGCGCGACATCGTCGGCCTGCCCGAAGACCGCATCATCCGCATCGGCGACAACAAGGGCGCGCCGTTTGCTTCGGACAATTTCTGGCAGATGGCGGACACCGGCCCGTGCGGACCGTGCTCCGAGATCTTCTACGACCACGGCCCGCAGTACGCTGGCGGCCCGCCGGGTTCGCCCGATGAGGACGGCGACCGCTTCATCGAAATCTGGAACAACGTGTTCATGCAGTTCGACCGCCAGCCCGACGGCACGCTGCTGCCGTTGCCGGCGCCGTGCGTGGACACCGGCATGGGCCTGGAGCGCATCACGGCCGTGCTGCAGCACGTGCACAGCAATTACGAGATCGACCTGTTCCAGGCGTTGATCGGCAAGGTCTCGGAACTCACCGGCACCACCGACCTCGACAACAAGTCGCTGCGCGTGATCGCCGACCACATCCGCGCGTCCAGCTTCCTGATTGCCGATGGCGTGCTGCCCTCGAACGAGGGGCGCGGGTACGTGCTCCGCCGCATCATCCGTCGCGCGCTGCGCCATGGCTGGATGCTGGGCGTGCGCCAGCCGTTCTTCCACCAGCTGGTCGGTGCGCTGGACGCGTTGATGGGCGATGCCTACCCGGTGTTGCGCGACAACCGCGCCACCATCGAGCGCGCGCTGAAGGCGGAGGAGGAGCGTTTCGCGGAGACGCTCGATTCCGGCATGCGCATCTTCAACGACATCGCAAGCCAGTCCGATGGCGTGATCCCGGGCGCGGACGCGTTCCGCCTGTACGACACCTACGGTTTTCCGCTGGACCTCACGCAGGACATGGCGCGCGAGCGCGGCATGTCGGTGGATGTCGACGGGTTTGATGCCGCCATGGCACAGCAGAAGGACACCGCGCGCGCGGCCGGCAAGTTCGGTGGTGGCCTGACGTTGCCGGCGGAGCTGGTGGCGAAGCTCGCGCCGACGCAGTTCCTCGGCTACGACAATCTCGTGGCCGGTGATCTTGCCGTCGTTGCGTTGCTGAAGGATGGCGGCCCGGTCGATGCCATCGCGGCGGGTGACGACGCCGTGGTGCTGCTCGACCGCACGCCGTTCTATGCGGAATCCGGTGGCCAGGTCGGTGATACCGGTGTCCTTTCGGAAGCGGGCGTGCAGTTCGATATCGCGGATACGCGCAAGGTCGCGGGCCAGTTCCACGCGCACGTGGGCCAGCTGCGCGCGGGTGCATTGCGAGTGGGCGATCGCCTGCATGGCACGGTCAGCGAAGCGCGCCGCGCCGCGATCGTCCTCAACCACACCGCCACGCACCTGCTGCATGCCGCGCTTCGCCAGGTGCTGGGCGCGCACGTGCAGCAGAAGGGCTCGCTGGTTGCGCCCGATCGGCTGCGCTTCGATTTCTCGCATTTCCAGCCGATGACGCGCGAGGAAGTGGCGGAGATCGAGCGCCGCGTCAATGCCGAGGTGCGTGCCAACCACGAAGGCGAAGTGCGGCAGATGGACATGCAGGAGGCGCTGGATTTCGGCGCGATGGCACTGTTCGGCGAAAAGTACGGTGAGCGCGTGCGCGTGCTGAAGTTCGGCGACGGATCGATCGAGCTGTGCGGCGGCACGCATGTGCGTCGCACTGGCGACATCGGCTTCTTCCGCATCCTGTCGGAAGGTGGGGTGTCCGCGGGCGTGCGTCGCATCGAGGCCGTGACCGGGCAGGCCGCGCTGGATCACGTGGATGCGGATGCCGCGAAGCTCGCGGAAGTGTCCGCGCTGCTGGGTGGCACCACCGACGAAGCCGCGACGAAACTGCGCACGCTGCTGGAGCGCCAGCGCGGGCTCCAGCGCGAGCTGGACTCGCTGAAGGCGAAGGCTGCCGGCAATGCCACTGCCGATCTTGGAAGCAGCGCCATCGACATCAACGGCATCAAGGTGCTGGCTGCACGCGTGGAAGGCCTCGATGCGAAGGCCCTGCGCGATGCGATGGATCGCCTGAAAGACCAGTTGGGTGATGCAGTAGTGTTGCTGGCCGGTGCCGATGGGCAGGGCAAGCTGGCGCTGGTGGCCGGCGTGGCGGGTGCTGCGCAGGCGAAGGTCAAGGCGGGTGAGCTGCTGGGGCATGTCGCCGGCCAGTTGGGCGGCCGGGGCGGTGGACGCCCCGACATGGCACAGGGTGCGGGCGAGGATCGACCGGAAACTGCGGCCGTGCTGGGTGGGGTCGCGGACTGGGTTCGCATGCGGACCGGGGCGTGACCGATGCGTGCGGCGTGCGCCTGCGCGCCGCAGTCCGCTAGAATCAGCGGACGGGGACGGATTCCCCGGGCCATGCGTACGGAGGTACTTCCATGCTGATCCTCACCCGCCGAGTCGGCGAAACCCTGATGATTGGCGACTCCGTCACGGTCACCGTTCTGGGCGTGAAGGGCAACCAGGTGCGCATCGGCATCACGGCGCCGAAGGACGTGGCGGTGCACCGCGAGGAGATCTACCAGAAGATCTCCCGCGACGATGAACCTGCCGCCGGCGCGACCGACGCGTCGTAACAGGGTTGTTTACGGGTCCCGCATCGAGCGGGTATCCTTGCCATCCGGCGCCCGCGCGCCGCGTTCCCGGAAACGTGCCCGAGAGGCTGAAGGGGCTCCCCTGCTAAGGGAGTATGCGGTCAAAAGCTGCATCGAGGGTTCGAATCCCTCCGTTTCCGCCAAACTCGGTCCGCCAGTTACGCAACCAGCAACGCGGTTATTTCCCGTTGGCCACCACGTGCTGGATGGCCTGGATGTGGTCCACGAAATCCGTGGTCGCGTTGTACTCCAGCGGTTCCAGCGGCGTCACCGAGACGCCGGCCAGCGGCAGCCGTACGACGGTCCCTTGCCAGCGATAGGTCACGCCCGGGGTGTCGTGGATGACCCAGGTCAGTCCATCGCGATGGCCGATCACCATCATCACGTGGCCGGGGATGAACACCAGGTCGCCCACCTGTGCCTGCCGTACGGCGTCCAGTCGTTCCTCGCGCGAGTTGCCGTCAACCAAACGCCGCGTCCGGAACACGGGTGTGTCGCGCTGGTCGCCGGTATTGCGCGGCATGCCGACGCCGAGCGTGGCATACACGTCGGACACGAACCCGCTGCAGTCGCGGGTGCCGTCCGCGTGCCCCCAGCCGTAACGCTCGCCAAGCAAGCGGAACGCCTGCGTCAGCAGGTTCGCGCTGGTGTAGGGGAGTGCATCCCGTGCAATCGGCGTGCCTGCGGGCAGCGAGCGCGACTCGATCTGCAGGCGGCCGTCGGCATCGCGCCGGGGCACCAGCACATCCAGATTGGCGCCCGCGTCGCGCGCCAGCGGCAGCCGTGTCGACATGTCGAATGCGACCGCCGGTGCGTCGGGCGTGGCATCGAGCCGCGTGTGCGGTGCGAGCATCCGGACCGCGTCCGGCGCCGCGGCGAAGCCGAGCACCGTTGCACGCTCGCCAACGGCCAGGGCATCCGCATCGATCCATGCCGCGTAACGGGGCGAGACGACGAACTTCCACCGCCCGTCAGCGCTCCCATGCAATATCGCCACCGGAGTTCCGGGGAACAGCGCCGTTTCCTGGAAGCGATCAATGCCTTGTTCCACGCCGATCGCATCGCGGTACACGCGCAGCCGGGTGGGGAAGGTGCGCAGGTCCGCGCGCCGCGACAGCAGCGCCCATTGCAAAGTGACGCGGGCAGGAATGGCATCCAGTGCGAGCGTCGGCTGCAACGCATCCAGCGTCGCTTGCGGGATGGCGTTGCCCTGGCCATCCAGCAGCGTGCGCGTGACGGGAGACGACAACGAACGGATTCGCGCTGCGACCTCGTCGCGAGTGAGCGTGTCTGCAAACTTCGACAAATCGTGCATCGAAGGGTCGCGCGCCAGCAGCATCGCATTGTTGCGTTCGAGTTCCGCGGCCGTCATGCGCACGCGCCGTGCATCCGGATCGGCCGCGATCCAGGTCGAGGCCTGAAGCATGTCCGGCGTGACGCCTGGCACCGTGAGGCCCGCGCCACCGTTGCGGACGACGGCGGCCGTGGGCGCATCCGTGATCTGGCGGCCTGCACAGCCCGCGAACCCGGCCGCAAGCACGACCGCCAGCGCGGCGGCTGGCAGCCACGGGTCAGGCCGGCGCATCCGCAGGCTCCGGTGTCGACACCAGCGTCTCCAGCTCCGCGCGCCGCCAGGCGCTGATGCGTTCCGGCCAGGCCCCGCTCTCGAGCCAGGCCAGCAGCAGGCGGCGCGGCGCGAGCACGCCATCGCCCAATCCGAGTTCGGCACTGCGCGCGGCCACCTTCGCCTGCAAGCGTTGCAGGCGCGCACGGTCCTGCTGGCGATCGTCCTGCGCCAGCGGCATGTCGGGTTCATCGGGCTGCGGCGTGGCCATGGCATCCAGGATCAGTGGCGCCAGCGAGCGCGGTGCCTTCGGATTCCGGGCCAGCACCGTGCCGAGCGCGTCGGTGCTCGCGGGGTTGGCGCGGGCGATGTCCAGGGCCAGGTCCTGCGGGAGCACCCAGTTGCGCGGCATGTCGCGCTCGCGCGCGCGGCTGTCGCGCCAGCGCAGCAGTCGCAGCAGCCGGGCCTGTGCCGGTGCATCGAGGTTCTGGGCAGCGCGCACCGCGAGGTGTGGCCAGGGATCGATGCCGTCGCCTGCCTGTTCCACGAACAGCGCACAGTCCTGTGCGGCCCACGCGGTGCGGCCGAGCGAGTCCAGCTGCGCGGACAACGCATCATGCAGGGCGAACAGATGGCGGACGTCCTCCGCGGCATAGTGGCGTTGTGACGGCGTGAGCGGGCGGCGGAGCCAGTCGGAACGCGTCTCGCCCTTGTCCAGCGCCACGCCGAGCAGTTCCTGTACGAGCCGCTGGTAGCCGATGCCGGGGGTGATGCCCGCAAGCGAGGCGGTGATCTGGGTGTCGAACACCGGCGAGGGCAGCATGTTGCAGGTATGGCCGAACGCGACCATGTCCTCGCTCGCGCTGTGCATGATCTTGAGGGTTCGTGTGTCCCCCAGCACCATGCGCAGCGTTTCCGGCATGCCCTCCACGGTCGGGTCCACCAGCAGCACGCGATCGGCGATGGCGATCTGCACCAGCGCCAGTTGTGGCCAGAAGGTGCGTTCACGGATGAATTCGGTATCGAGGCCGATCCGGTCCGGCGTTTCGGTGAACTGCGCCTCCAGGGCGGCGGGTGAATCGATCCAGAGTTCGTCTGCGGGCGTTGCGGGTTCGGTCATTGGGTGACAATACCGGAATCGTCCACCTGCGTGCCCGCTGCCGGATGCCGAATGCATTGTCCCGTGCGTGCCGTCTCGCGCTGTTTGTGGCGCTGGCAGGCTGTGCGCGGCAGGAGCCGGCGCTGGACGCGGGCGATGCCCTGCGCCGCGGCATCGTGACCGTGGGTGCGGACGAGGCCTCGCGCTATCCCCTGACGTGGACGCCACCGGCAGTCGCGGTCGAAGGCACCACGCCGGGGCAGCAACTGCGCAAGGCGCGCGAAGCCGCCACGCGCGGGGATCTGTTCGCGAATGCCGATTCCGCGATCCCGAGGCTGCTCGCGGCCGAACGCATGGCGGTGGAGGACCCATCGATTCCGCCATTGCGAGCGTCCATTGTCGATGCACTGGTGGCACAGGGCGACCGGGCCCTGGCCGACGTGGGCGCCGACGCGCCCGATGCCAATGCGCGCCTGCATGCGATCGCAGCGGTGGCACGCACGCTCGACGCGACCTCGCCTGCGGTCCGGCTGTTCCTCGCACGGGTCGATGCCTCCGACAAGCTGGAGTCACTGCTAGAGCTGGGCCGCCGTGACCTCGCCGACGGTCGCCTGGGCGAGACCGGCATCGGCGCCATCGCGGATTTCAAGGAAGTGCTACGTAGTCGGCCGGCTGACGTGCGCGCCGGGCAGGGCTTGGTGGATGTGCAACTCGCATTGGTCCAGCGCGCGCTGGCGGCGGCCGCCGTGCGTGACTACCCCAACGTGCTGCGCTGGATGGCGCACGCGAATACCGTGCGTCGTGACGACGCGCTCATGGCCACGCAATGGGGATACATCGAACGCCAGCGCATCGCGCAGATCGAGGCACTCCATGCCGATGCACGCATCCATCTGCAGGATCCCGCGCAACGCGATGCGATTCCGCGCGCGCAGGCCGATCTTGCGGAAATGAAGCGCATCGCCGTTCCGGCCGACGGCCTGGTTCCGGATCTCGCGCGACGCATCGACCTTGCGATCCATTACGGCCAGTTCGCCCCAGGCCAGCAGTTCCGGGAAGCGCTGCGGGCAGGGGGGATCGGTCCGCGCGTTGTAGTGGTTCCCAGGGGGGGTTTCATGATGGGTGCCGCCCCCGATGACCCGGACGCACGCAAGGCCGAGCTGCCGGCGCATCCCGTGCTGTTCCGGCGGGGCTTCGCCCTGGCGGCGACCGAAGTCACCGTTGGGCAGTACGCTCAATTCATCGCTGGAACCGGCTATGTCACGCGTGCCGAGCGGCGTGGCCACTCCATCGTCTACGACGAGCGCAGCGGCAACTTCGCGCGGCGCAGCGGGGTGACCTGGCGCGAGGATTACCGCGGGGCACCGGCCTCCAACGACACGCCCGTGGTGCACGTCGACGTCAATGACGCGGAGGCCTACGCGCGCTGGCTGTCGGACCAGACGGGGCGACCGTACCGCCTGCCCAGCGAGGCCGAGTTCGAGTACGCCCTGCGTGCCGGTGGGAAGAGCTTGTTTCCATGGGGTGGAGGCGCACCGGCACCCGCGCCGCGCGTGGGCAACCTGACGGGGCAGCTGGACCGCTCGCCCACCGGCCATGATTGGGCCAACGGGTTTCCCGACTACGGCGATGGGGCCTGGGGCCCGGCGCCGGCGGGCAGGTACCCGGCCAATGCATTCGGCCTTCACGACATGGAAGGCAATGTGAGCGAGTGGACTGCCGACTGCTGGCACCAGGGGTATCGTCGCGCACCTTCGGATGGTGCGGGGTGGATCAACCCGGGTTGCCGGAGCCGCGTGGTCCGGGGCGGGTCGTGGGCCAGTTCACCGTCGCAGGACCGGGCGGCATGGCGCATGGCGCAGCCACACGATGCCACCAACGCGCGCACCGGTTTCCGGGTCGCCCGCGATCTTTGACCCGCGATCCTTGACCGGAGACCCCCGCAATGCAGATCGACCCCAACAACCAATACCCGCAGCGCAGCGGGTTCCGGATCAGCCCGCGCCTGATCATCGTCGTGATCATCGCGATCGTGATGGCATTCAAGTGGATGCACTCCGCGCAGGTCCAGCCGGAAACCGGGCAGAAAGTGCATATCGATCCGGGCATCACGCCGCAGCAGGAATCGCAGATGGGTCTGCAGGCCTACCAGGACGTGCTGCAGCAGGAGCAGCCGGTCGATCCGAATTCGCAGATCGCGCAGCAGGTGCGCGCCATCGCCCAGCGCCTCATCACCGTGATCCCGCAGGTCGAGGATGCGCTGGCGCAGGAACATGGCACGCAGTCACAGCATGTCGAGCGGAACTTCGAGTGGCAGGAAACCTTGCTGAAATCGGACGAGGCGAATGCCTTCTGCCTGCCGGGCGGCAAGATCGCGGTGTATACGGGGCTGCTGCCGATCGCGCAGAACGCGAACGCCGTGGCGATCGTGCTGGGGCATGAGATCTCGCACGCGCTCCTGCGCCATGGTGCGC
>Ga0208126_1000006_pt1 | contig 25379 bp, 37 predicted proteins | sample SoimicmetaGmgHAA_FD_188334 | JGI IMG/M metagenome (GOLD analysis project Ga0208126, IMG submission 188334) | Soil and rhizosphere microbial communities from Laval, Canada - mgHAA (SPAdes) (version 2) | ecosystem: Environmental > Terrestrial > Deep subsurface > Rock core/Sediment | place: Laval... | reverse complement strand
GATCAACCCGGTGGCGATGGACGAGGGCCTGCGCTTCGCGATCCGCGAAGGCGGCCGTACCGTCGGCGCCGGCGTGGTCTCGAAGATCATCAAGTAATCCCGGTTGGCGGGTCCGGGTGCCCTGGGCGCCCGGACCTGGATCCGGCGGCGGAAAAGGGGTTGCACAAGCGCCCGGATACCCGCTAGAATGTAAGACCCCTAGCGAAAAGCCGGTTTCGGCATCGCAGGGATCGCGAATTGAGGGGCAGGACGCACCTCGTTTTCGCCAGACAGGGACATGTCGCGCCAACTTCCACCGCCCTACGGGCAGGCGGAAGGGCGCGTATCGCGTTTCAGTCTGGGCAGGCCGGGAAACCGGGCTGCCTTTGTGTTTTAGGGATGTGCAGTACTCGATACTGCCGGGCCTCCGCCACATGCGAAGGGCCTGGTAAGTCGGCTCCACGGGGTTCAGCGCACCCAGCCGCTGGCCTCTCGCTCTTTCAACCGAGGAATTCCCGCCATGGCGGACCAGAAGATCCGAATCCGGCTCAAGGCCTTCGATCATCGCCTGATCGATCGCTCGGCCAGCGAAATCGTCGAGACGGCGAAGCGGACCGGCGCGCAGGTGCGCGGCCCGATCCCGCTGCCGACCAAGACCGAGCGTTACACCGTCCTGACCTCGCCGCACGTCGACAAGGACGCGCGCGACCAGTACGAGACCCGCACGCACAAGCGCGTGCTCGATATCGTCGACCCCAACGACAAGACCGTGGACGCGCTGATGAAGCTCGAGCTCGCGGCGGGCGTCGACGTCCAGATCAAGCTGACCTGAGGAGACTGAGATGAGCGCGAAAGTGCACCAACTCGGCATCGTCGGTCGCAAGGCCGGCATGAGCCGCCTGTTCACCGAGGACGGCAAGTCCATCCCGGTGACCCTGATCGAGGCAACGCCGAACCGCATTACCCAGGTCAAGACCGTCGAGACCGACGGCTACTCGGCCATCCAGGTCACCGCCGGCGTCAAGCGCGCGGCCCTGGTCAACAAGGCCGGTGCCGGCCACTTCGCCAAGGCGAAGGTCGAGGCGGGTCGTGGCACGTGGGAATTCCGCGTGGCCGACGAGAAGATCGCCGACTACACGGTCGGCGCCGAGATCAAGGCCGACATCTTTGCGGAAGGCCAGATGGTCGACGTCCAGGGCGTGACCAAGGGCAAGGGCTTCCAGGGCACCATCAAGCGCTGGAACTTCCGCATGGGTGATGCCACCCACGGTAACTCGCTGTCGCATCGTTCCCCGGGTTCGATCGGCCAGCGCCAGACGCCGGGTCGCGTGTTCCCGGGCAAGAAGATGTCGGGCCACATGGGCGCCGTCCAGCAGAGCACGCAGGGCCTGCGCATCGTGAAGGTCGACGCCGAGCGCGGCCTGATCGCGGTGCGCGGTGCCGTGCCGGGTGCGCCGGGCGGTGACGTCGTCGTGCGTCCGACGAGCAAGGGGGTCTGAGCATGGAACTCACCATCAACGGCAGCGGCAAGAAGGTCTCGGTTTCCGACACCGTCTTCGGCCGTGAATTCAACCAGGACCTCGTGTCCCAGGTCGTGACGGCCTACCGCAACGCCGGTCGCTCGGGCACCAAGGCCCAGAAGACCCGTTCGGAAGTGAACGGCACCACCAAGAAGTCCAAGAAGCAGAAGGGCGGCGGTGCGCGTCATGGCGCGCTGACGGCCCCGATCTTCGTGGGTGGCGGCGTGACCTTCGCGGCCAAGCCGCGCAGCTTCGCGCAGAAGGTCAACCGCAAGATGTACCGCGCGGCCATGACCACCATCCTGTCCGAGCTGAACCGCCAGGAGCGCCTCATGGTCGTCGAGTCGTTCGACGTCGACGCGCCGAAGACGCAGGGCCTGGTGGCCAAGCTCGCCGAGATGAAGATCGGCAAGCGTCCGTTGCTGGTCGTCGAGGATGCGAGTGAGCACCTGTACCTGGCCGCCCGCAACATCCCCTATGTCGAAGTGCGCGACGTGCAGGGCCTGGACCCGGTGTCGCTGGTCGCCTCGGACACCGTCGTCATGACGGCCGATGCGGTCAAGAAGATCGAGGAGTGGCTGGCATGACCGCCCAGAACCTGTTCGCAGTGATCCGTGCCCCGCGTGTGTCCGAAAAGACCGCCCGGTTGCAGGAGATTTCCAACCAGTACGTGTTCGAAGTCGCGCGCGACGCGACCAAGGCCGATGTCAAGGCGGCCGTCGAGCAGATCTTCGACGTCAAGGTCGAGGCGGTGAACGTTCTGAACGTGAAGGGCAAGAACAAGTCCTTCCGTCAGCGCGCTGGCCGCCGCGGCGATTGGCGCAAGGCGTACGTGACACTCGCCGATGGCCAGTCCATCGACGTGATGGCCAAGGCCTGAGGAACGACCCATGCCATTGATGACCTTCAATCCCACCTCACCCGGCCGCCGCAGCGCGGTCCGCGTGGTGACGCCCGACCTGCACAAGGGCGAGGCGTACGCGCCGCTGCTCGAGAAGCAGGGCCGCACGGGTGGCCGTAACCACCACGGCCGCATCACCACCCGCCACATCGGCGGTGGGCACAAGCAGCATTACCGCATCATCGACTTCAAGCGTGACAAGGAGTCGATCCCGGCCAAGGTCGAGCGCATCGAATACGACCCGAACCGGACCGCGCACATCGCGTTGCTGTGCTACGCCGATGGCGAGCGCCGCTACATCATCGCGCCGAAGGGCCTGAAGGCCGGCGACCAGGTGCTCGCGGGTTCCGCGGCCCCGATCCGCGCCGGCAACACCCTTCCGTTGCGCAACATCCCGGTCGGCACCACGGTGCATTGCATCGAGATGAAGCCGGGCAAGGGCGCGCAGATGGCGCGTGCCGCCGGCGCCGGCGTCCAGCTGATCGCTCGCGAGCAGGGCTATGCCACGCTTCGCCTGCGTTCCGGCGAAATGCGCAAGGTGCCGGTCGAGTGCCGCGCCACCGTCGGTGAAGTCGGCAACGTCGAGCACAACCTCGAGAAGCTGGGCAAGGCCGGTGCGAAGCGCTGGCGTGGCATCCGCCCGACCGTCCGCGGCGCGGCGATGAACCCGGTTGACCATCCGCACGGTGGTGGCGAGGCCAAGGCCGGCCAGGGCAATCCGCATCCGGTCACCCCGTGGGGCGTCCCGACCAAGGGTTACAAGACCCGCAAGAACAAGCGCACGCAGAAGTTCATCGTGCGCGATCGCAGGAGCTAATCGGCAATGGCACGTTCACTCAAGAAGGGTCCGTTCATCGACCACCACCTCATCAAGAAGGTGGAGGCCGCTGCCGGCAATACCAAGAAGCCGATCAAGACCTGGTCGCGTCGCTCGATGATCATGCCGGAGATGGTGGGTTTCACCCTCGCCGTGCACAACGGCAAGGCCCACGTGCCGGTGCTGGTCAACGAGAACATGGTTGGCCACAAGCTCGGCGAGTTCTCGTTGACCCGGACCTTCAAGGGTCACGGCGGCGACAAGAAGGCCGGGAAGTAAGGAGATGACGATGGAAGCGAAGGCAATCCTGCGCACTGCGCGCATCTCCCCCCAGAAGGCCCGCCTGGTCGCCGACCAGGTGCGTGGCCTGCCGGCCTCCCGTGCCCTTGACCTGCTGAAGTTCAGCGACAAGAAGGCCGCGGCGATGATCCACAAGCTGCTGTGGTCGGCCGTCTCGAACGCCGAGAACAACGTCGGCGCCGATGCGGACGCACTCAAGGTCAAGACGATCATGGTCGACGAGGGTCCGTCGCTGAAGCGCTTCATGGCGCGGGCGAAGGGGCGCGGCACGCGCATCCTCAAGCGCACCAGCCACATCACCATCGTCGTCGGCGAGGGCAAGTAACCATGGGTCACAAAGTTCATCCCGTCGGCATCCGCCTTGGCATCGCCAAGGACTGGAACTCCAAGTGGTACGCGAGCAAGAAGGAATTCGCCGGCTTCCTGGCTGGTGACCTGAAGGTCCGCGACATGCTGCGCAAGAAGCTGGCGCAGGCCGGCATTTCCCGCATCACCATCGAACGTCCGGCCAAGTCGGCCCGCGTGACGATCTTCACCGCCCGCCCGGGCGTGGTGATCGGCAAGCGTGGCGAGGACATCGAGAAGCTGCGCAAGGAAGTCAGCGACCTGATGGGCGTCCCGGCGCACATCAATGTCTCCGAGGTCCGCAAGCCGGAGCTCGACGCGCAGCTGGTCGCCGAGTCGATCGCGCAGCAGCTCGAGCGCCGCATCATGTTCCGCCGCGCCATGAAGCGTGCGGTCGGCAACGCGATGCGCCTGGGTGCCCTCGGCATCAAGGTCAACGTCGCGGGCCGCCTGAACGGTGCCGAGATCGCGCGTTCCGAGTGGTACCGCGAAGGCCGCGTGCCGCTGCACACCCTGCGTGCGGACATCGATTACGGCTTCGCCGAGGCGCACACCACCTACGGCGTCATCGGCATCAAGGTCTGGATCTACAAGGGCGAGATCTTCGATTTCGCGCAGGTGGGCCAGGAGAAGAACGACGAGCCGCGCAACGAGCGTAGCGACCGCCCGGCCCGTGCGCCGCGCGCGCCGCGCGAGCGCGACAACCGCGAGGCAAGGGGCTAAGCCATGCTGCAACCCAAGCGAACCAAATACCGCAAGCTCCACAAGGGCCGCAATGAAGGCCTGTCCTGGAGCGCCAACGCCGTGTCGTTCGGTGAATTCGGCCTGCGTTCCACGCAGACCGGACGCCTGACGGCTCGCCAGATCGAGGCCGCCCGTCGTGCCATCAGCCGCTACGTGAAGCGCGGCGGCAAGATGTGGATCCGCGTGTTCCCCGACAAGCCGATCACCGAGAAGCCGATCGAAGTGCGAATGGGCTCCGGCAAGGGCAACGTGGAGTACTGGGTCGCCCAGATCCAGCCCGGCCGCATGATCTATGAAATCGAGGGCGTGGACGAGACCACGGCACGCGAAGCGTTCCGCCTGGCCGCCGCCAAGCTCTCGGTCACCACCCAATTCGTGACCCGTACGGTGCGCTGATGGACATCAATCAACTCCGCCAGAAATCCGCCGCCGAGCTCACCGGCCACCTCGTCGAACTGCAGAAAGAGCAGTTCGCCCTGCGCATGCAGAAGGTGACCGGCCAGATGGCCAAGACGCACGACGTGCGTCGCGTCCGTCGCGAGATCGCGCGCGTCAAGATGCTGCTCGGCGCCGCCGGGAAGTAACCCAGGAATGACCATGAACAACACTGATAAAAAGCAGCACACGGTCGAAGGCCGCGTGGTCAGCAACAAGATGGACAAGACGGTGACCGTGCTTGTCGAGCGCCAGATCAAGCACGCGCTCTACGGCAAGTACATCCGCCGCTCGACCAAGCTGCACGCCCACGACGCCGACAACACCTGCAACGAGGGCGACCTCGTGCGCGTTGCGGAATGCGCCCCGATGTCCAAGACCAAGAACTGGCGCGTGGTGGAAATCATCACCCGCGCGGCCGAATAAGAGGAGGCTTCAGACATGATCCAGATGCAGAGCCACCTCGATGTCGCGGACAACTCGGGTGCCAAGGAAGTGATGTGCATCAAGGTGCTTGGCGGTTCCAAGCGCCGTTATGCCGGCATCGGCGACATCATCAAGGTGTCGATCAAGGACGCGATCCCGCGCGGCAAGGTCAAGAAGGGCGAGGTCTACAACGCCGTCGTCGTGCGCACCCGCAAGGGCGTGCGCCGCGCCGACGGATCGCTGATCCGCTTCGACGGCAACGCCGCCGTGCTGCTGAACAACAAGCATGAACCCATCGGTACCCGCATCTTCGGGCCGGTGACTCGCGAACTGCGTTCCGAGAAGTTCATGAAGATCGTTTCGCTCGCACCCGAAGTGCTGTGAGCCGGAGGACACCATGAACCGAATCAAGAAGGGCGACCAGGTCATCGTGATCGCCGGCAAGGACAAGGGCAAGAAGGGCGACGTCGTCAGCGTTGCCGGCGACCGCGTGGTCGTTGCCAACATCAACATGATCAAGCGCCACACCAAGCCGAACCCGCAGGTCGGGCAGGCCGGTGGCGTGATCGAGCGCGAAGCCTCGATCCATGTTTCCAACGTGATGCTGTTCAACCCGGCCAGCGGCAAGGGTGAGCGCGTCGGTACCAAGGTGCTGGGTGACGGGCGCAAGGTGCGCGTGTTCCGCAGCGGCGACGCGATTGACGCCTGAGGATTGAAGCAATGAACACCCGACTGGAAAAAATCTACAAGGACGAGGTCGTGCCGGTGCTGATGAAGCGCTTCGGCTACACCAACGTCATGCAGGTCCCGAAGATCGAGAAGATCACGATCAACATGGGCGTGGGCGAAGCGGCCACCAACAAGAAGGTGCTGGAAAACGCCGTCGCCGACCTGGCCAAGATCACCGGCCAGCAGCCGATCATCACCAAGTCCCGCGTCTCGGTCGCATCGTTCAAGATCCGCGACGGCTGGCCGATCGGCTGCAAGGTGACCCTCCGCCGCGCCAAGATGTACGAGTTCCTCGATCGCCTGATCAACATCTCGCTGCCGCGCGTCCGCGACTTCCGCGGCGTGAATGGCCGCTCGTTCGATGGCCGTGGCAACTACAACATGGGCCTGAAGGAGCAGATCATCTTCCCGGAGATCGACTTCGACCAGGTTGACGCGCTGCGTGGCATGGACATCGCCATCACCACGTCCGCCCGTACCAACGAAGAAGCAAAGGCGCTGCTCGAGGCCTTCCGTTTCCCGTTCCGCAACTGATTCCGAGGATTCGACGACATGGCCAAGACCTCCATGGTCAACCGTGAGACCAAGCGCGAGAAGCTGGCGAAGCAGTACGCCACCAAGCGCGAGGCCCTGAAGAAGATCATCGCCGACCCGGATGCCTCGTACGAGGACAAGATGGACGCGTCGACCAAGCTGCAGAAGCTGCCGCGCGACTCTTCGCCGTCCCGCCAGGTCAGCCGTTGTGCGCTGACGGGCCGTCCGAAGGGCGTGTACGCCAAGTTCGGGCTGGGTCGCAACAAGCTGCGCGAAGCCACCATGCGTGGCGACGTGCCGGGCCTCCGCAAGGCGTCCTGGTAACACGCAACACGTCGCCCGCGACTGCGGGCGTTCCAACCAAAAAGAATTCGCGAAAGCGGATATCGGTGCTAGAGAAGGCAATCCAACATGAGCATGACTGATCCCATCGCCGACATGCTGGTCCGCATCAAGAATGCGGCCGCGGTCGGCAAGCCGACGGTGAAAATGCCGTCATCCAAAATCAAGGTCGCCATCGCTGGCGTGCTGAAGGCCGAGGGTTACATCGGCGACTTCCGCGCGACCGACCTGGGCGGCGGCAAGGCCGAGCTGGAAGTCCAGCTCAAGTATTTCCAGGGCAAGCCGGTGATCGAGCGCCTGCAGCGCGTCTCGCGTTCCGGCCTGCGCCAGTACCGCAGCAAGCACGCGCTGCCGAAGGTGCTGGGCGGCCTCGGCATCGCCATCGTTTCCACCTCCAAGGGCATCATGACCGACTCGCAGGCGCGCCATCAGGGCGTCGGCGGCGAGGTCCTGTGCTTCGTGGCCTGATCGGAGAATCCGTATGTCCCGAGTCGCCAAAAAGCCGATCACCCTTCCGAAGGGCGTGGAAATCAAGGCCGCCAACGGCCAGTTCGAGGTCAAGGGCCCGAAGGGCGCGCTGTCCATCGCGCAGCCGGAAGGCATCGAGCTGAAGCTCGAAGACGGGGTCGCGCTCCTCAGCACCGACGACGCGTCGAAGCTCCCGTTGACCGGTACCCTGCGCGCGATCCTCGCGAACATGGTGCACGGCGTGTCCGATGGCTTCCAGCGCAAGCTGGAGCTGGTGGGCGTGGGTTATCGCGCCGCCATGCAGGGCAAGGACCTCAGCCTCTCGCTGGGCTTCTCCCATCCGGTGGTCTTCGCGACCCCCGAGGGCATCACCATCGCCACGCCGACGCAGACCGAGATCCTGGTCAGCGGTGCCGACAAGCAGCGCGTGGGTGAAGTGGCCGCCAAGATTCGCGGATTCCGTCCGCCGGAGCCCTACAAGGGCAAGGGCGTGAAGTATTCCGACGAAACCATCATCCGCAAGGAAGCCAAGAAGGCCTGATCCCGCCGGGGTCCCACGCCAATCCGTTTCCGGAGAGCATTGCAATGGAAAAGAAAATCGCCCGCCTGCGTCGCGCCAAGTCCACGCGCGCGCACATCCGCGTCCTGGACGTGCCGCGCCTGTCGGTGCTGCGCACCGGCCAGCACCTGTACGCGCAGCTGTTCACCGCGGACGGCTCGAAGGTCCTGGCTGCGGCCTCGACCACCCAGACCGACGTGCGCGAAGGCCTGAACAACACCAAGAACATCGAGGCGGCTGCCCGCGTCGGCAAGCTCATCGCCGAGCGTGCCAAGGCGGCCGGCGTCGAGAAGATCGCGTTCGATCGTTCCGGCTACCGGTATCATGGGCGCATCAAGGCCCTGGCCGACGCCGCGCGCGAAGGCGGCCTGCAGTTCTGATTCCCGGCGACCGCGGCCCAAGGGCCGTGGTCGTTCCCGTCGGCGCGGGTTGCGCCGGACCGGCTGCCCGATTGCGGGCGTCGGGAACATCCGCTCCAGCCAACAACCATAAGCGGCGCAGCCGTACATCATCCACAACAGGAACAGTTCCATGGCCAATGAACAACGCGAACCGCGCGGCCGCGATCGCAACGATCGCAACCGCGAGGAATACGACGACGGCATGATCGAGAAGCTGGTAGCGGTCAACCGCGTCAGCAAGACGGTCAAGGGTGGTCGCCAGTTCACCTTCACCGCGCTCACCGTGGTTGGTGACGGCGCCGGCAAGGTGGGCTTCGGCTACGGCAAGGCGCGCGAAGTGCCGGTCGCCATCCAGAAGTCGATGGAAATCGCCCGCAAGAACATGTCGGTCGTCGATCTCAACAACGGCACGATCTGGCACGAAGTCAAGGCTGGCCACGGTGCTGCCCGCGTCTTCATGAAGCCGGCGTCCGAGGGTACCGGCGTGATCGCCGGTGGCGCGATGCGCGCCGTGCTCGAAGCCGTTGGCGTGAAGAACGTGCTGGCGAAGGCCGTCGGCTCGCGCAACCCGATCAACCTGGTGCGTGCCACCCTGCGCGGCCTGGTGCAGATGCAGTCGCCGGCCAACATCGCGGCCAAGCGCGGCAAGTCGGTCGAGGAGGTCATGCATGTCCACAACTAAGTCCGCCGGCGGCACCGTCAAGGTGCGCCTCGTCAAGGGTCTGCGTGGTTCGCAGGCCAAGCATCGGCTCTCGGTGCGCGCGCTGGGCCTCAACAAGCTCAATGACGTGCGTGAACTGAAGGACAGCCCGCAGGTTCGTGGCCTGATCAACAAGGTCCACTACCTGGTTCGGGTCGAGGAGTAATCGCATGAAGCTCAATACCATCAAGCGCGCCGCAGGCGCCCGCACCGAGCCCAAGCGCGTCGGTCGCGGTATCGGTTCCGGCCTCGGCAAGACCGCCGGCCGCGGGCACAAGGGTTCGTTCGCACGCGCGGGCAAGGGCAAGATCAAGGCCGGCTTCGAAGGCGGCCAGATGCCGATGATGATGCGGCTGCCGAAGATCGGCTTCCGCTCGAAGCTCAAGGCCGACACCGCGGAAGTGCTGTTGTACAAGCTTGACGCGCTGGACGCCGGCACGATCGATTTCGCCGCGCTGCGCGCCGCGAAGCTGGTGCCGAGCACCGCGAAGAAGGCCAAGCTCGTCAAGAAGGGTGACGTCACCAAGGCGTTCATCCTGAAGGGCGTGGCTGCGACGGCGGGGGCCAAGGCCGCCATCGAAGCGGCCGGCGGCAAGTTCGAGGAGTAAGGGCCGGATGTCGCGCAGCGGCACGTCGGCCGGCGCCCTCGGAGGGCTGGGCCAGTTCACCGAGTTGCGGCAGCGTTTGCTGTTCGTGCTCGGTGCGCTGATCGTTTACCGCATTGGCTGCTTCATCCCGGTTCCGGGCGTGAACCCGCAGGCGATGCTGCAGCTGATGGATGCCCAGAAGGGCACCATCGTGGACATGTTCAACATGTTCTCCGGCGGCGCACTGCGCCGGTTCAGCGTGTTCGCGCTGAACGTGATGCCGTACATCTCCTCGTCGATCATCATCCAGCTCTGCGCGCAGATCTTCCCGAGCCTGAAGGCCATCCAGAAGGAAGGCGAATCGGGCCGCCGGAAGATCACGCAATGGTCGCGCATCGGCGCAGTGCCGCTGGCGATTTTCCAGTCGTTCGGCATCGCCGTGGCCCTGCAGAACTCCGGTGCCAGCAACGGCATCCCGGTGGTCTACAACCCCGGCCCGGCGTTCATCCTGACTGCCGTGATCGCGTTGACCGCAGGCACCATGTTCCTGATGTGGATCGGTGAGCAGATGACCGAGCGCGGCATCGGCAACGGTGTCTCGCTGATCATCTTCGCGGGCATCGTGGCCGGCCTGCCCGGTGCGGTAGTCAACACCTTCACGTCCGCGTTGAACGGCGACATCACACCGGTGGCGCTGATCGTGATCGCCCTGCTGGTGTTCGCGTTCACCTACCTCGTGGTGTTCGTGGAAAGCGGGCAGCGCCGGGTCACGGTGAACTACGCACGCCGCCAGGGTGGCCGCAGCGCGTACATGAACCAGAGCTCGTTCCTGCCGCTCAAGCTCAACATGTCGGGCGTGATCCCGCCGATCTTCGCATCGTCGATCATCATGTTCCCCGCGACCGCGGCCCAGTGGTTCGGTACCTCCGGCTCGCCCGCCACCCAGTGGCTGCAGCGCGTGGGGCAGGCACTGTCCCCGGGCCAGCCGTTGCACATGATCCTGTTCGCGGCGCTGATCATCGGTTTCGCCTTCTTCTATACCGCCCTTGTCTTCAATTCGCAGGAGACCGCGGACAACCTGAAGAAGTCGGGCGCGCTGATCCCGGGCATCCGTCCCGGCAAGGCCACGGCGGACTACGTGGATGGCGTGCTGACGCGGTTGACGCTGGTCGGTGCGATCTACCTGACCGCGGTCTGCCTGCTGCCCGAGATCATGCGGACCCAGCTCGGCACCTCGTTCTACTTCGGCGGCACCTCGCTGTTGATCGTTGTGGTGGTGGTGATGGACTTCATTGCGCAGATCCAGGCGCACCTGATGTCCCACCAGTACCAGAGCCTTCTCAAGAAGGCCAACCTCAAGGGCGGTTCACGCGGCCGTTGAGTCCCGACATCCGGGCGCTGGTGACAGCGCCCAGGATTGGTGGCATAATGAGCAGTTCACGGAGCCGGTTCATCGACCTGGCTCCAGCATCGCCGGCAGGACATTGCGCTCCGGCCGGCAACTTGGGCGACCCGTGCGGCATCCCGCGCACTGGTGGACCTGCGGGATGCGCGCGCCAGAGTAGCGCGCGCCGCACCGGGCAACCGGTGGCTGGACGCAGGCTCGTTCGCCGGAGCATGGGCACACTCCCCATGCCGGGCCATCAGTGCACCGATGGCCGCAATGCAACCGGGATATCGCTATACTTATCCGTTTCCCCGGCCGGTTCAGCTGAATCCGGGCCAAAACTACTGTTGGAGATCGCCTCATGGCGCGTATTGCGGGTGTCAACCTGCCTGCCCAGAAGCACGTCTGGGTTGGGTTGCAAAGCATCTACGGCATCGGCCGTACCCGTTCCAAGAAAGTGTGTGACGCCGCCAGCGTCGACAAGAGCACCAAGATCCGCGACCTGTCCGAGCCGGAAGTCGAGCGCCTTCGCGCCGAAATCGGCAAGTTCGTGGTCGAGGGCGACCTGCGCCGCGAAATCGGCATGGCGATCAAGCGCCTGATGGATCTCGGCAGCTACCGTGGCCTGCGCCACCGTCGTGGCCTGCCGCTCCGCGGCCAGCGCACCCGGACCAATGCCCGTACCCGCAAGGGTCCGCGCAAGGCCATCAAGAAGTAAGGAATCCAGACCATGGCCAAGCCGGCAGCTGCCAAGACGAAGAAGAAGATCAAGCGCGTCGTCACCGACGGCATCGCGCACGTCCACGCTTCGTTCAACAACACCATCATCACGATCACCGACCGCCAGGGCAACGCGCTCTCGTGGGCGACCTCGGGCGGCGCGGGTTTCCGCGGTTCCCGCAAGTCGACCCCGTTCGCAGCCCAGGTTGCCGCCGAAAAGGCCGGCAAGGCCGCGTTGGATTACGGCGTCAAGGCGCTGGAAGTCCGCATCAAGGGCCCCGGCCCGGGTCGTGAGTCCGCCGTCCGTTCGCTGAACAACGTCGGATACAAGATTCTCAACATCACGGACGTGACGCCTATCCCGCACAACGGGTGCCGTCCTCCGAAGAAGCGTCGCGTCTGAGGAGCTGACAAGACATGGCACGTTACATTGGTCCTACCTGTAAGCTCGCCCGCCGCGAAGGCGCCGACCTGTCGCTCAAGAGTCCCGCGCGCGCGCTGGATTCGAAGTGCAAGCTGGAGCAGAAGCCCGGCCAGCATGGCGCCACCGCGCGCAAGGGCAAGATGTCCGACTACGCCACCCAGCTTCGCGAGAAGCAGAAGGTGAAGCGCATCTATGGCCTGCTCGAGCGGCAGTTCCGCAACTACTACAAGAAGGCCGCGACCAAGAAGGGCAACACGGGTGAGAACCTGTTGCAGCTCCTCGAGACCCGGCTCGACAACGTCGTGTTCCGCATGGGCTTCGCGGTCACCCGCGCCTCGGCCCGCCAGCTGGTCTCGCACCGCGGCGTCCTGGTCAACGGCAAGTACGTGAACCTGCCGTCGTACCAGGTCAAGGCCGGCGACGCGATCGCGCTGTCCGAACGCGCCCAGAAGCAGCTGCGCGTGCAGGAGTCGCTGACCCTGTCGCAGCAGATGGAGCTGACCCCGTCCTGGGTCGACGTCGACGCGGGCAAGTTCTCGGGCGTGTTCAAGGCAGTGCCGGATCGCGGCGACCTGCCCACGGACATCAACGAAGCGCTGATCGTCGAGCTGTATTCGAAGTAATCCCATTTGCGAAACACCGGCCACCCCTGGTGGCTGGTGCACAGGAGACGCCCCCCAATGACGGTTACCGCCAACCAAGTGTTGCGTCCGCGTGCCCCCCAGATCGAGCGCATCACCGACCTTCGTGCGAAGGTCGTGATCGAGCCGCTGGAGCGCGGGTACGGTCACACCCTCGGCAATGCCCTTCGCCGCGTCCTGCTGTCGTCCATCCCCGGTTTCGCCATCACGGAAGTGAGCATCGACGGCGTCGTGCACGAGTACAGCACGATCGAAGGCCTGCAGGAGGACGTGCTGGATGTCCTGCTGAACCTCAAGGACGTGGCCCTGCGCATGGCCACCGGTGAAAGCGCGATGCTGTCCCTGACCAAGCAGGGCCCGGGCGTCGTGACGGCCGGCGACATCAAGACCGACCACAACGTCGAGGTGTTGAACCTGGACCACGTGATCTGCACGCTGACCAAGGACACCGCGCTCAACATGCAGCTCAAGATCGAGCGCGGCTTCGGCTACCAGCCGGCCACCGCGCGCCGCCAGCCGGACGAGGAGACCAGCACCATCGGTCGCCTGATGCTGGATGCGTCGTTCTCGCCCGTGCGCCGCGTGGCGTATGCCGTCGAGGCCGCACGCGTGGAGCAGCGCACCAACCTGGACAAGCTGGTCCTGGACATCGAGACCAACGGCACCATCGACGCGGAGGAGGCCGTCCGCACGGCTTCGAACATCCTCATCGAGCAGCTGTCGGTGTTCGGTGACTTCGTGCCGCGCCAGGCCGGTGCAGCGAAGGCCCCGACCAACGGCGTGGATCCGCTGCTGATGCGTCCGATCGACGATCTGGAGCTGACGGTGCGCTCGGCCAACTGCCTGAAGGCGGAGAGCATCTACTACATCGGCGACCTGATCCAGAAGACGGAAGTCGAGCTGCTGAAGACGCCGAACCTCGGCAAGAAGTCGCTGACCGAAATCAAGGAAGTGCTGGCCCAGCGCGGCCTTTCGCTCGGCATGAAAGTTGACAACTGGCCGCCCGCTGGCGTTAACCAGCACGGCATGATGGGCTGAGGCCCGCAAGGAAAAGACCATGCGCCACCAGAAATCCGGACGCAAGTTCAACCGCACCAGCGCCCACCGCGCTGCGATGTTCACCAACATGGCTTCGTCGCTGTTCAAGCACGAGCTGATCCGCACGACCTTGCCGAAAGCCAAGGAGTTGCGTCGGGTCGCCGAGCCGCTGATCACGCTGGCCAAGACCGACGGCGTTGCCAATCGCCGCCTTGCCTTCTCGCGCCTGCGCGACAAGGAAGCGGTGGGCAACCTGTTCACCACGCTGGGTCCGCGTTATGCGCAGCGCCCGGGCGGTTACATCCGCATCCTCAAGTGCGGGTTCCGCGCCGGTGACAATGCGCCGATGGCCTACGTGGAACTGGTCGACCGCCCCGCTGCGCTCGACTGATCCACCGTCCACGCGTTGCGTTGCACTGCATGAACCCCGGCGTCCCGTCGGGGTTTTTGCTATGGTTGGGCGATGAATCTCCTGCCGTATTCATGGTCGTTCCGGACCCGCTTCCTGCTCGGTTTTGCCGCGTGCGCGTCGTTGCTTGCCTATGCGCTGTACGAGCAGTTCCAGGAAGGGCTGATGCCCTGTGCGTTCTGCATCTTCCAGCGGCTCGCGTTCGCGGCGCTCGGCCTGGTCTTCCTGGTCGGCGGGCTGCATGCACCACGCTCGACCGGCCTGCGCAAGTTCTACGGCGTGCTCGGCCTGCTGTTCGCGCTGATCGGGGCAGGCATCGCGGCGCGCCATGTCTGGGTGCAGATCCATCCGCCGAAGTTGTCGATGTGCGGATCGCCGCTTGAATTCATGATGCAGACGATGTCGATCGAGGGCGTCCTCCGGAAGGTCCTCACCGCGTCTGGCGACTGCAGCAACTCGGACTGGAAGTTCCTCGGCCTCACGATGCCGGCGTGGAGCATGCTGTGGTTTGCCTGGCTCGGAATATGGTCGGTGCGAGCCGGTTGGCTGCGCCGCGGCGCGCCTGGCCGGAGGCGGTTCAAGTGAGCGGAAACAACAAGCCGGGTGGCGTGCCGCGTGTCGTGCAGTTGCCCACTGACTGGACACCCGGGTCGTGGCAGGCACGCCCGGCCGCACAGCAACCCGACTACCCGGATGCCGCGGCCCTGGCTGCCGCGGTGGAGCAGGTGCATGCGCTGCCGCCGCTGGTCACCTCCTGGGAGATCCTGGCGCTGCGCCAGCAGCTGGCCGAAGCGGAAGATGGCCGCCGGTTCCTGTTGCAGGGCGGGGATTGCGCGGAGAACTTCGACGACTGCACGTCCGAGGTCATCTCCAATCGCCTGAAGGTGCTGCTGCAGATGAGCCTGGTGCTGGTGCACGGGCTGCGGCTGCCGGTGGTGCGCGTGGGCCGTTTTGCCGGCCAGTACGCCAAGCCGCGCTCGTCGGCGACGGAGGAGCGCGACGGCGTGGCGTTGCCGAGCTACCGGGGCGACATCGTCAACGGGCCTGCGTTCGACGCGGGTTCGCGCATACCGGATCCCTACCGCATGATCCGGGCGCATTCGCGCTCCGCGATGACGATGAACTTCATCCGCGCGTTGATCGATGGCGGTTTCGCGGACCTGCATCATCCCGAATACTGGGACCTGGAGTGGATGGACCGCTCGCCGCTGGCCGGCGAGTACCTGCACATGGTCGAGGGCGTGCGCGACGCCGTGCGGTTCATGGAGACCCTGTCCGGCGAGGCCGTGCACAACCTCAACCGCGTCGATTTCTACACGTCCCACGAAGCGCTGCTGCTGCCGTACGAACAGGCCACCACGCGGCAGGTGCCGCGCCAGCATGGCTGGTTCAACCTTGGCACGCATTTCCCGTGGATCGGCATGCGCACGGCGGCACTGGATGGGGCGCACGTGGAATACATGCGCGGCATCCGCAATCCCGTCGCGGTGAAGGTGGGTCCGGAGACCACGCCCGATGGGTTGCGCCGCCTGATCGATGTGCTCAACCCGCACGACGAGCCGGGCCGCTTGACGTTGATCCACCGGATGGGTGCCGGCGTGATCGAGTCGAAACTGCCGCCGCTGCTGGAGGCGACGCATCGTCACGGCGTGCGCGCCCTGTGGGTGTGCGATCCGATGCATGGCAATACCGAAACCACGAGCAACGGATACAAGACGCGCCGCTTCGACAACATCCGCCGGGAAATCGAGATGGCGTTCGACCTGCATGCCGCTGCCGGCACGCGGCTCGGCGGCGTGCACCTGGAGCTGACGGGCGAGGACGTCACCGAATGCACGGGTGGTGCGCGGGACCTGACCGACACGGACCTCGAGCGCGCCTACCGGTCGACGGTGGATCCGCGGCTCAACCACGAGCAGGCGCTGGAAGTGGCGATGTGCATCGTGCGCAAGCAATCCGGCGTGCATGGGCTGCATTGCTGACATGCGCCTGCTCGCGCCCTTGCTTCTAGCCCTCGGGTTCGGGCCCGCTGCGCACGCCGGCATGCAATTGGAGGCGCAGACGAGTGGGGTGGCCGTGCGGTTGCGCGGGATCGCCGCCGTGGACGGCTCCGTTGCCTGGGCCAGTGGACAGGAAGGCACGGTGCTGCGCACGGTCGATGGCGGTGCGCAGTGGAAGGCGGTGCCGGTTCCCGACGCGACGGCGCTGGATTTCCGCGACATCGAGGCGTTCGATGCACGTCGTGCGCTGGTGCTCAGCATCGGTCCGGGCGATGTCTCGCGCGTCTATCGCACCACCGATGGCGGCGCCACGTGGCAGCGGGTGTTGCAGAACACCGATCCGCAGGGATTCTTCGATTGCATGGCGTTCGAAGGCGAGCGCGGCTGGCTGCTGGGTGATCCGGTGGATGGCCGCTACCAGCTCTATGCCACGCAGGATGGCGGCGCGCACTGGGCGCCGGATCGCAACGGTCCCCCGGCACTGAAGGACGAAGCGGCCTTTGCCGCCAGTGGCACCTGCATCGCGCGCCTGCATGGCGCGATCGCGGTAACGAGTGGCGGTGCCGCGTCGCGATTGCATCTGCGGCGAGACGGCACCCACGCGTGGCGTGCGCTGGATACGGGGATGGCGCGTGGCAAGGCTGCGGCGGGCGCCTTCTCCGTCGCGCCCTGGGCCAACGGCGCCATTCTGGTGGGTGGGGACTACACCGCGGAACAGGCGCCGGGCAATGCAGCCAGGCTGGCAACCCGCCGTGCATCGGCGTTGCAGTTCCTGCCGGCCCCGCGCGGCTACCGCTCCGGGGTGGCCTGCACCAGGCGCCTGTGCATCGCAGCGGGTCCGTCTGGCGTGGACGCATGGGACGGCAAGCGCTGGACGTCAATCAGCGATGCCAGCTTCGATGCGGTCTCGATCCGGGGCAACACCGCCTGGCTCAGTGGCGCCAAGGGCGCGCTGGCGAAGATTCGCCTGCTCCCCTGAGCTTCTTCACGGCGAGATGGTCGGGATGAACGCCGGTGGCTTGCGGGCGCGCGTTGCCTGTTCGAAACCGTGGGCGATGTCGAGTAGCACGGGTTCGCTCCACGCGGTGCCGACGAACATCACGCCCACCGGCAGCGCGTGCGCGAAGCCTGCAGGCACCGTAATGGATGGGTAGCCCGCGATCGCCGGCAGTTGCGACACGCCGCCTATCGTGGGATCGCCGCTGACCACGTGGTCGCCCAGCAGGAGGTCGGTGGGGAAGGCGGGGCCCCAACTGGGCGCAATCAATGCATCCAACCGATCCTTCCGCAAGGCGGCATCGATCCCTTCGGGCCCCGACAGGCGCTTCGCCTTCGCCAACGCCTCGCGATAGTCGCGTGCGTCCAGGCCGCCCTTCGCGTTCGCCTTCTCGAACAGTTCCTGGCCGAACCATGCCATCTCGCGGTTTGCATGCGCGCTGTTCCAGGCGATCAGTTCCGCGAGTGATTTCGGCTTGGCACGGCTGTCGCGCAGGTACGCTTCAAGATCGGGCTTGAACTCGTACAGCATCACGGTCATCTCGGCATCGCCGAGTGTGTCGAGATTCGGAACAGCGACCGGATCCACCACGATCGCGCCCTGGGCGCGCAGGGTGGCAATGGCCGCCTCGAGCGCGCGATCCGCGTTCGGCTCCATGCCTGCAAGCTTTCGCACGACCCCAATCCGCTTGCCCTTCAAGCCATCCGCGTGCAGGTCGGTCGTGTAGTCGTGCCTGTGGGCATCGGCATCCTTCGTGGCGGGATCGCGCGGATCACTCCCCGCCATCGCCGTCAGCAGCGTGGCGGCATCCATGACGCTGCGCGCCATCGGTCCGGCGGTGTCCTGCGAATGCGCGATCGGGATGATGCCGCTGCGGCTGACCAGCCCCAGCGTCGGCTTGAGCCCGACCAGGCCCGTCATGCTGGCGGGGCAGAGGATGCTCCCGTCGGTTTCGGTGCCGATGCCCACCGTCGCAAGGCTGGCGGCGATCGCGCTGCCTGTCCCTGCGCTGGAGCCACAAGGGTTGCGGTCGAGCACGTAGGGATTGCGGGTCTGGCCGCCGCGTCCACTCCAACCGGAAGACGCATGCGTGGAGCGGAAGTTCGCCCATTCGCTGAGATTGGTCTTGCCGAGGATCACCGCGCCGGCGGTGCGCAGGCGCGCGACCATGGGCGCATCGATGGACGGGCGGTTGTCGGCCAAGGCCAGCGAGCCCGCGGAATTCACCATGCCCACGGCGTCGATGTTGTCCTTGAGCAGGACGGGAATCCCATGCAGCGGGCCGCGCACATGTCCGGCGCGGCGTTCGCGATCGAGTTCCCTGGCTTCGTCGATCGCGTCGGGATTGAGTTCGATGATGCTGCGGAGGCGCGGGCCGGAGCGGTCGATGCGGGCGATCCGCTCGAGGTAGGCGCGGGTCAGTTCCTCGCTGCTGAGGCGTCCGTCGCGCATCCGCGCCTGCAGGGCGCCGACACTGGCTTCACTGACATCGAACGTTGCTTTCCCGGGCGCGCCGACAGCCAGCAACGGCATCAGCAGGAGCACGAGGAACATCGGTACCTGGCGCATCGCATGGACTCCGGGCGGCGTGCCCGCGAGCATAGCGCGCCGGTCAGCCGGGGCGTTGGCCCTTGGGCGGGTGGATATGGCGCTCGAACAGGTCGCGCGCCAGCACCCATACCACGACCAGGTTGATCGCCACGACGGCATAGCTCATCCAGTGGCGCGGATGCATCACCAGCGCATAGATGTCGAACGGCAGGTAGGTGGCGGCGGTCACGCAACCGAGCCACGACGCCCAGGCTTTCGCCCGCCACAGGCCCCAGCCTTCCGCCACGTGGAGCACGCCATACAGGGTGGCGATGGCGGCCGCGACATGCACGCCGGTGGGGCTCAACGCGTGTTCCAGCCAGCCGGCCACGCCGTGCTGCGGGTCGAGCTGGAAGCGCCGTGTCAGGTCATGCAGGAGATCAAGGAGCGGTACGGGCCCTGCGATAACCAGGCCGCTGGCGGCGATCAGTGCCAGCAGGCCCTTGGCGGCTTCCACCAGTGCGATGACGTGGAGCCCCGGATGATGGTGGGGATCCAGGTCATACGGGGCATCGGGATCGTGTCGGTGCGGAAGCAGGGCCATCAGAGGGTTGCCGCGTGGAGCCGACACTCTGGACGCTCGCGGTCACGGAAGCAACCCGTGACCGCTGGCAGGGGCTCAGGCCGCGCGGCTGGCGCGCTTGCGGTCGTTCTCGGTGCGGAACTTCTTGCGCAGGCGGATCTGCCGCGGCGTGACTTCGACCAGTTCATCATCGTCGATGAACTCCAGCGCCTGCTCCAGCGAGAACTTGATCGCCGGGATCAGGCCCTCGTCCTTGTCGGTGCCGGACGCGCGGAAGTTGGTCAGCTGCTTGCCGCGGAGGGCATTGACCGTGAGGTCGTTGTCCTTGGCATTGATGCCGACGATCTGGCCTTCGTAGATTTCCTCGCCGGGCTCGATGAACAGACGACCGCGTTCCTGCATGGCGGTCTGCGCATAGGCGGGGGAGGGGCCGGTGCCATTGGAGATCAGCACGCCGTTCTGGCGCTGGCCAATCTGGCCATCAGCCTTCGGGCCGTAGTGCTCGAACACGTGGAACAGCAGGCCGGTGCCGGCGGTGAGCGTGCGGAACTCGGTCTGGAAGCCGATCAGCCCGCGCGCGGGGATGAGGAATTCCATGCGCACGCGGCCCTTGCCGTCGGGCTCCATGTTCTGCAGCAGTCCCTTGCGCTCACCCAGGCGACCCATGACGCCGCCCTGGAACTGCTCCTCCAGGTCGACCACCAGCTGCTCGTACGGCTCCTGCATCACGCCGTCGATCTCGCGGATGATCACCTCGGGACGCGACACGGCCAGCTCGTATCCCTCGCGACGCATGGTCTCGATCAGGATCGACAGGTGCAGCTCGCCGCGGCCGCTGACCTTGAACTTGTCGGCATCGCCGGTGTCCTCGACCTTCAGGGCCACGTTGTGCTGGGTCTCGCGGGTGAGGCGATCGCGCAGCTGGCGGCTGGTGAGGAACTTGCCACCGCTGCGGTCCTTGACGCCGGCGAACGGCGAGTCGTTCACCTGGAATGTCATGCTGATCGTGGGTTCGTCGACGGACAGCACCGGCAGCTGTTCGACCGCGGACGGGTCGCACAGGGTTTCGCTGATGCCGAGGCCTTCGATGCCGGAGAAGGCGATGATGTCGCCGGCCTGCGCCTCGGGTACTTCCACGCGCTCCAGGCCCATGAAGCCCAGCACCTGCAGCACCTTGCCGTTGCGGGTCTTGCCGTCCGCGCCGACGATGGTGACCTGCTGGTTGGTCCTGACCTTGCCGCGCTGGATGCGGCCCACGCCGATCACGCCGACGTAGTTGTTGTAGTCAAGCGAGGTGACGCGCATCTGGAACGGGCCTTCCTCGTTCACCGGCGGCATCGGCACGTGCTTGATGATGGCTTCGAACAACGGGGTCATGTCGCCGTCGCGCACCGATTCGTCGAGGCCGGCGTAGCCGTTGAGGCCGGAGGCATAGACCACCGGGAAGTCGAGCTGCTCGTCGGTCGCGCCGAGGCGATCGAACAGGTCGAAGGTCTGGTCGAGCACCCATGCCGGGCGCGCGCCGGGGCGATCGACCTTGTTGATCACCACGATCGGCTTGAAGCCCATCGCGAACGCCTTCTGGGTGACGAAGCGCGTCTGCGGCATCGGGCCGTCCATCGCATCGACCAGGATCAGCACGGAGTCCACCATCGACAGCACGCGTTCCACTTCGCCGCCGAAGTCGGCGTGGCCGGGCGTGTCGACGATGTTGATGCGGTATTCCTCGCCCTCGGGCGAGGTCCAGCGGATCGCGGTGTTCTTGGACAGGATCGTGATGCCGCGTTCCTTTTCCAGGTCGTTGCTGTCCATCACGCGGTCGGGGACGACGGCGCGCTCGTTCAGGGTGCCGGACTGCTTGAGCAGCTGGTCGACGAGCGTGGTCTTGCCGTGGTCGACGTGGGCGACGATGGCGATGTTGCGGAGGTTCTGGATGGACATGCGGAAGGGGCCACGCGGGGCGGCCAGGACGGCTGAGGGAAGCCGGCGATTATAGCGCGTCACCGTGGCCGAATGCCGGACATGGTAGCGTTTGCGCCTTTCCCGACCCGACTGAATGGAGTCCCCCGACATGGCCCTCAACGCCACCATCGACACCGACCGCGGCCCGATCAAGCTGGAGCTGTACCCCGACAAGGCGCCCCTGACGGTCGCCAACTTCGTGAACCTGGCGCAGCACGGCTTCTACGACGGCCTGAATTTCCATCGCGTGATCAACGATTTCATGATCCAGGGCGGCTGCCCGCAGGGCACCGGCACCGGCGGCCCGGGTTACAAGTTCGAGGACGAGACGAACAACGGGGTGGGCCACGAGCGGGGTTCGCTGTCGATGGCCAACGCCGGTCCGAACACCAACGGCAGCCAGTTCTTCATCACCCACATCAAGACCGACTGGCTGGATGGCAAGCACACGGTGTTCGGCAAGGTGGTCGAGGGGCAGGACATCGTCGACTCGGTGAAGCAGGGCGACGCCATCAAGTCGATCCGCATCGAGGGTGACGTCGATGCCGCGCTGGCCGCGAAGGCAGATCGCGTGGCTGAGTGGAGCAAGCGCCTTTCGGCCTGAGTCGGCGCGGAAAAACGGGAGGTCGGGCAGGTCGGATGTGTTAACATTTCCGGCTTCCCGGCCCGCCTTCTGGCGGGCTTCCACGGAAGTCTGATCCGAGAGGTTCGAAGCGATGCCCAAGCTCGCCGCGCGCGTGGGTCGTGCCAAGCCCAGCGCCATCATGCAGGTCGCCGACAAGGCCAAGCAGCTCAAGGCCGACGGCAAGGATGTCATCAGTTTCTCGATCGGCGTGCCGAACTTCCTGCCTGGTCCGCACGTGTACGAAGCCGCGCGCGAGGCGCTCGCGAAGGACAGCGGCCAGTACGGCAGCAACCGCGGCGCCCCCGAACTGCTGGACGCCTTCCTGGCGCACATCGCCGAAGTGGGCCTTGATGGTTACACGCGCGCCAACTGCGCCACCGGCATCGGTGCCAAGCACGTGATCTACAACCTGTGCGAAGCCATGCTGGACGAGGGCGACACGATCGCCTTCCCGACACCGTACTGGACCAGCTACCTCGACATCGCCGAGATCCTCAACGCGAAGATCGACCTGCTGCCGTGCCCTGCGGAGCAGAACTACAAGCTGACCCCGGCGCAGCTGGATGCCGCGCTGGCCAGGAAGCCGAAGGTCTTCCTGTTCAACAACCCGTCCAACCCGACGGGCATGGTGTACACGAAGGACGAGATCACCGCATTGGCCGATGTCATCGCCAATTACCCCGACACCTGGGTGCTGACCGACGACATCTACAACCGCATGGTGTTCGACGGCGTGGGCTACCACAACTTCGTGCATGCCCGCCCCGAGCTGAAGGACCGCGTGGTCTTCATCGACTCCCTGTCCAAGACCTACGGCATGCCCGGTTGGCGCCTGGGCTTCATGGCCGGGCCGGAAGTGGTGGCCACGGCGGTGACCACCCTCAACTCCAACCACATCACCAACGTGCCGGAAGTGGTGACGGCCGCGGGCATCGCCGCGCTGTCCGGCCCGCAGGACGTGCCCACCGAGAAATGCGCCGAGTTCCAGCGCAAGCGCGACCTGGTGATGGCGGCGCTCGAGGCGATCCCCGGGATCGTCTGCCCCCGCGCGCAGGGCGCGTTCTACGTATTCCCGGACATCAGTGCGTTCTATGGCAAGTCGCACGGCGGCAAGGTGATCGCCAACGACGTGGACCTGTGCACGGCGCTGCTGGAAAGCAAGGGCGTGGCCTGCGTGCCGGGCTCGGCCTTTGGCGAGCCGCGGGGCCTGCGCATCAGTTACACCTGCCCCACGCCGCAGCTGGAGCCGGGCCTGAAGCGCATCCAGGAATTCTTCGCCGAGCTCGCCTGAGCCCGGTTTTCCGCATCAACCAGACATATCCAAGGATTCGACGATGAAAGCTCCCGTCCGCGTTGCCGTCACCGGCGCTGCCGGCCAGATCGGTTATGCCCTCCTGTTCCGCATTGCCTCGGGCGAAATGCTCGGCAAGGACCAGCCGGTCATCCTGCAGATGCTGGAACTGCCGATGGACAAGGCCCAGGCGGCGCTCAAGGGCGTGATGATGGAGCTCGAGGACTGCGCGTTCCCGTTGCTCGCAGGCATGGTCGGCACGGCCGATCCGGAAGTCGCGTTCAAGGATGCGGATTACGCGCTGCTGGTCGGCGCGATGCCGCGTGGGCCGGGCATGGAACGCAAGGACCTGCTGCTGAAGAACGCCGAGATCTTCACGGTGCAGGGCAAGGCGCTGAACAAGGTCGCCAGCCGCAACGTGAAAGTGTTGGTGGTGGGCAACCCGGCCAACACCAATGCCTACATCGCCATGAAGTCGGCGCCGGACCTGAAGGCTGCCAACTTCACCGCGATGCTGCGCCTTGACCACAACCGCGCGCTGTCGCAGCTGGCCACCAAGGCCGGCGTGGCCGTGGCCGACATCAAGAACATGGTGGTGTGGGGCAACCACAGCCCGACGATGTACCCGGACTACCGCTTCGCCACCGTCAACGGCGCGTCGCTGAAGGACCGGATCAACGACGCCGACTGGAACGCCAACACGTTCATTCCGGTGGTGGGCAAGCGCGGCGCGGCGATCATCGAGGCGCGTGGCCTGTCGTCGGCGGCATCGGCTGCCAATGCAGCGATCGACCACATGCACGACTGGGCGCTGGGCACCAACGGTGACTGGGTGACCATGGGCGTGCCGTCCGACGGCAGCTACGGCATTCCGGAAGGCGTGATGTACGGCGTGCCGGTGACCTGCGCGAACGGCGAGTACACCCGCGTGGAAGGCCTGCCGGTCGACGGCTTCAGCCGCGCGGCGATGGACAAGACGCTCGCCGAGCTCGAGGAAGAGCGCGCCGGCGTGGCGCACCTGCTCTGATTCATCAGCGAGGCGACCGAAGGGTCGCCTCGCGCCATAGGGAAACCGCATGTCCGCAAACCACTCCGCAGGCGCGCGCTTCCGCGCCGCGCTGGCCGCCGAATCGCCGCTGCAGGTGATGGGCGCCATCACCGCTTACGCCGGCTTGATGGCCAAGCGCACGGGTTACCAGGCGCTGTACCTGTCGGGTGGTGGCGTGGCCGCCAACTCGCTTGGCATGCCCGATCTCGGTATCTCCACGATGGAAGACGTGCTGACCGACGCGCGCCGCATCGTGGACGCCACCGGCCTGCCGCTGCTGGTCGACATCGATACCGGCTGGGGCGGGGCGTTCAACATCGGCCGCACCATCCGCAACTTCGAGCGCGTCGGCGTGGCCGCCGTGCACATGGAAGACCAGGTCGGGCAGAAGCGCTGTGGCCACCGCCCAGGCAAGGAAGTGGTGACGAAGCACGAGATGGTCGATCGCGTGAAGGCTGCGGTGGACGCACGCACGGACCGCGACTTCGTGATCATGGCGCGCACCGATGCGGCGGCCGTGGAAGGCATCGACAGCGCGATCGAGCGTGCAGTGGCCTATGTCGAGGCCGGCGCCGACATGATTTTCCCGGAAGCGATGAAGACGCTGGACGACTACCGCAAGTTCAAGGCAGCTGTGAGGGTTCCGATCCTAGCCAACCTCACGGAGTTCGGCAGCACGCCGTTCTTCACCACCGATGAGCTGCGGGACGCGGGCGTGGACATCGCGCTGTATTGCTGCGGCGCGTACCGGGCGATGAACAAGGCGGCGCTGCACTTCTACGAGACGGTGCGCCGCGAGGGTACGCAGAAGAACATCATCGACACCCTGCAGACCCGGGCCGAGCTGTATGACTTCCTGGGCTACCACGCCTACGAGGACAAGCTCGACGCGCTGTTCGACAAAGACAAGTGACGGAGACGAGAAGATGAGCGAACA
>Ga0208126_1000004_pt1 | contig 31871 bp, 34 predicted proteins | sample SoimicmetaGmgHAA_FD_188334 | JGI IMG/M metagenome (GOLD analysis project Ga0208126, IMG submission 188334) | Soil and rhizosphere microbial communities from Laval, Canada - mgHAA (SPAdes) (version 2) | ecosystem: Environmental > Terrestrial > Deep subsurface > Rock core/Sediment | place: Laval... | reverse complement strand
AGCGGCCGGGCGGAAGGCCGCTGCACGGTTCACGCCTTGAGCTTGTACCCCGTCCGGAAGATCCACCACACGGCCGCCAGGCATAGCACCAGGAAGCCCAGCGTCATGCCGGCGCTGACGACGACGTTGACGTCGGAGATGCCGTAGAAGCTCCAGCGGAATCCGCTGATCAGGTACACCACCGGGTTGAACAGGGTGATCTTCTGCCACACCGGTGGCAGCATGCTGATCGAGTAGAACGCGCCGCCGAGGAAGGTCAGCGGCGTGACCACCATCAGCGGCACGACCTGCAGTTTCTGGAAGTCGTCCGCCCACAGCCCGATGATGAAACCGAACAGGCTGAAGGTCACTGCCGTCAGCAGCAGGAAGCACAGCATCCAGAGCGGATGCGCGATCTGGTACGGCACGAACACCCGCGCAGTGACCAGGATCAGCACGCCCAGCAGCACCGACTTGGTGGCGGCGGCACCGACATACCCGATCACGACTTCAAGCGGCGAGACCGGAGCGGACAGCAGTTCGTAGATGGTGCCGGCCCATTTCGGCATGTAGATGCCGAAGGACGCGTTGGAGATGCTTTCGTTGAGCAGCGACAGCATCAGCAGGCCGGGAATGATGAAGGCGCCATAGCTGACGCCGTCTACCTGGCCCATGCGCGAGCCGATCGCCGCGCCGAACACCACGAAGTACAGCGATGTCGACAGCACCGGCGAGGCGATGCTCTGGGTGATGGTGCGGAAGGTGCGCGCCATCTCGAAGCGGTAGATCGCGCCGATTCCATACCAGTTGAAACCATGGATGTTCATGCGCGCACCTCGCTCGTCTGGCGTGCATTGGAGTGCACCAGGCTGACGAAGATGTCCTCCAGCGAACTTTCGCTCGAATGCAGGTCCTTGAAGTCGATGCCCTGTTCGCCGAGGCGTCGCAGCAGTCCCGCGATGCCGGTCCGCTCGGACTGCGTGTCGAAGGTGTAGACGAGCGCGTGCCCGTCGTCGACCAGTTCCAGCCGCTCGCCGGCCAGCGCCTCGGGAATGCGCTCGAGCGGCGTCTGCAGCTGCAGGGTCAGCTGCTTCTTGCCGAGCTTGCGCATCAGCACGTGCTTGTCCTCGACGACGACCAGCTCGCCCTTGCTGATGACGCCGATGCGGTCGGCCATCTCCTCGGCCTCCTCGATGTAATGCGTGGTCAGGATGATGGTCACGCCCGCGTCGCGCAGCTCGCGCACCATCGCCCACATCTCGCGGCGCAGTTCCACGTCGACGCCCGCGGTGGGCTCGTCGAGGAACAGGATGCGCGGCTCGTGCGCCAGCGCCTTGGCGATCAGCACGCGGCGTTTCATGCCGCCCGACAGCGCCATGATCTTGCTGTCGCGCTTGTCCCACAGCGACAGCGCGCGCAGCACCTTCTCAAGGTGCGCCGGGTCCGGCGGGCGGCCGAACAGGCCGCGGCTGAAGCGCACGGTGGCCCAGACGGTCTCGAAGGCGTCAGTGGACAACTCCTGCGGCACCAGCCCGATCGTGCTGCGCGCGGCGCGGGATTCACGCACGGTGTCATGGCCGTCGGCCAGCACGGTGCCGGAACTCGCGTTCACGATGCCGCAGACGATGTTGATCAGCGTGGTCTTGCCGGCGCCGTTGGGGCCGAGCAGGGCGAAGATCTCCCCGCGACGGATGTCCAGGCTCACGTCCTTCAGCGCGTGGAAGCCCGAGGCGTAGGTCTTGCTGAGGTTGCGGATGGAGACGATGGGCGGGGTGTCGGTCATGCCGGTATTGTGCCCGCATGACGACCATTGCCATTCTCACGCCCGATCCCGCGGAAACCGGGTACTCCGACCTGTGGCCCACCGTGCTGGGCCGCCTGCAGCGCGCGCTGGACGGGGTGGGCCTGCACAGCATGCCCACGCCCTGGACCGAGCACGTGGACGATGCCCGCGGGCTGCAGGATTTCACCCGCGTGCTGCCGCTGCTGGTCTGGGGCTACCACCACGATGCCGCGCGCTGGATGCGTGCCTGCGCGACGTGGGAGCGCGAAGGCCTGCCGATGGCGAATCCCGCGCGCGTGCTGGCGTGGAACACGGACAAGCGCTACCTCGCGGAGCTTGCCGAGCGGGGCGTGGCGATTCCCTCCACCACGTTCACCGATGCGGTGACGCAGGCGGTAGTCGATCGTGCTTTCGCCAATACCGGCGCTGAAGAACTGATCATCAAGCCGGCGGTGTCGGGCGGGGCGTGGAAGACGCAGCGGGTGAAGCGCGGCGAGCCCGTCGACGCGATCCACAACGGCACGATGCTCATCCAGCCCTACCTGCCGACCATCGAGACCGAAGGCGAAACATCCTTGTTGTATTTCGGCGGTAGGCTGAGCCATGCGGTGAACAAGCGCCCGGTGGCCGGGGAGTTCCGCATCCAGGAGCAGTACGGCGGGTTGTATTCGGTGCTGCCGTCGCCCCCTGCCGGTGCGGTGGCATTGGCCGAGCAGGTGCTGGCCGCCATCGACGATCCGCTGCTGTACGCGCGCATCGACATGGTGCCGGATGCCGAGGGCCGTTGGCGCCTGATGGAAGCCGAACTCATCGAGCCCGATTTCTACCTGGGGGTGGATCCGGCGCAGGGCGCGGGCTTCGCACGGGCGTTGCGCGCGGAGATCGATACTCCGCATGCCCCCACGCGGGCGCACATGGCCGCTTCCTGGAGACCGATCGGATGACGACACCCAGACTCTTCGAGCCCCTTGCCATCGGCGCGCTCGAGCTCGCCAACCGCATTGTCATCGCACCGATGTGCCAGTACTCGGCGGTGGACGGGCGGATGACGGATTGGCATGTCGTCCACCTGGGCCAGTTGGCCCTGTCGGGTGCGGCGTTGCTGACCATCGAAGCGACGGCGGTGGTGCCCGAGGGCCGCATTTCCTACGCCGACGTGGGCCTGTGGGACGACGCGACCGAAGCGGCGATGGCCTCGGTGCTCACCAGCATCCGGCGCTGGTCGACGATGCCGATCGCCATCCAGCTGGCGCATGCGGGGCGCAAGGCCTCCACCGATCTTCCCTGGAAAGGCGGCGGCAAGATCGCGCCAGATCATATGCACGGCTGGCAGGAGGTCGCACCCTCCGCGATTCCTTTCAACCCGGCCGACCGAGCACCGACCGCACTGACGGTCGACGGCATGCATGACGTGCGCGATGCGTTCGCGCAGGCCGCGCGCCGTGCAGCGCGACTCGGCATCGACGCGGTGCAGATCCATGCGGCGCACGGCTACCTGCTGCATGAGTTCCTGTCCCCCTTGTCCAACCGCCGGGACGATGCCTATGGCGGATCACTCGAGAACCGGATGCGGTTTCCGTTGGAGGTATTCGACGCGGTGCGCGCGGCGTTCCCCGCAGGGCGACCGGTCAGCGTGCGGGTGTCGGGCACGGACTGGGTGGAAGGCGGTTGGGACGTCGAGCAGACCGTGGCATTCGCGCAGGCGCTGGAGGCGCGCGGTTGCAGCACGGTGCATGTTTCCAGCGGCGGCCTGGATCCTGCGCAGTCGATCCCGATCGGCCCCGGCTACCAGGTGCCGCTGGCGCGCGCGGTGAAGCAGGCCGTTCGCATGCCGGTGGTAGCCGTTGGATTGATCACGGAGTTCGACCAGGCCGAGGCCATCCTTGCCAACGGCGACGCGGACCTGATCGCGCTGGCGCGCGGCATGCTGTACGACCCGCACTGGCCGTGGCATGCCGCAGCGCACCTGGGCGCGAGCGTGCTGGCGCCACCGCAGTACCTGCGCTCGCAGCCGCGGGACTATCCCGACCTGTTGGTGCCGGACATCACCCCGAAACCGGGGCGCTGACCGGTTTCCGGCGCCTTACGGGATCAATGGCTTCCCGTGGCCTCCGCGTACTGCGCGGGCGTCATCTTCGGCAGCTTGTCCAGGAAGGCCACAACCGCCCAGAGCTGCGCATCGGTATGCGTTTTGCCCCACGCCGGCATCGCGCTCATCTTGATGCCGTGCTTGATGATCCAGAAGGCTTCGCCGGGATTGTCGATGCCGTCCTCGGCCAGGTTCGGCGGTTGCGGGTACAGGCCGGTGCGCATATCGGACGCGGGCTTGCCCGGAGCCATGTGGCAGCCGCTGCAGAGGTTGGCGTAGAGATGGCCGCCTTCGGCCACCATCGCCGGGTCGTCGAGCTTGGGCACCACCACCGACTTGGCGGCGGACTCCGTGGCGTGGTCGCGCAATGCGTTGATCACTGAAAGCGTGAACGGCTGGTGCGGACGGTCGGCACCCATGGGGTACTGGCCCGACAGCACGAAGGCCGCGCCGCCGAGCGCAAGCACCAGCAGCGTGGCGAGGCATCCGAGCAGGAAGGATCGATTGGACATGGCCGCGGCCCGCGATGAAGAGAGGGCGACCCTACCGCAGGGTTCGTGGCCGCCGTGTCACGGGCGGGCCGCGTGGGGTTACAGCGCCGCCACCCGCAACCGCCGTCCCTTGATGCCCTGCGCGCGCAGGCCTTCCAGCGCCCGCTTCGCCTCCGTGCGCGCGACGGCCACGTAGCTGCGGGTCGCGTACACATCGATCTTGCCGATCGCGTCCTTGCCGAGGCCGACGGCCGCGGTCAGCGCGCCCACGATGTCCCCCGGCCGCAGCTTGTGGGTGCGCCCGGCATCGATGCGCAGGGTCGCCATCCGCGGCGAAGGCACGCGCTGCGGCTTGCCGGTGATCGGCGTGGCATGGTCCCAGCGCAGCGGCGCGCCCAGGCGTTCCTCGAGCATGCGAACGCGCCCGGCTTCGGGCGGCGAGACCAGGCTCAACGCCAGGCCATCGCGTCCCGCACGGCCGGTGCGTCCGATGCGGTGCAGGTAGGTGTCGGCATCGCTGGGCAGCTCGTAATTCACCACCGCGCCGATGTCGTCGATGTCCAGGCCGCGGGCGGCCACGTCGCTCGCCACCAGCACGCTGCAGCTGCGGTTGGCGAACTGCACCAGCACTTCCTCGCGGTCGCGTTGCTCCATGTCGCCGTGCAGGGCCATCGCGGTGAAGCCGTAGTGCGCCAGCGAGCCGACCACTTCCTCGGTGTCGCGGCGCATGTTGCAGAACACCACGGCGGATTCGGGCCGGTATTCCAGCAGCAGGGCCGCGAGCAGCGGCGCCTTGCGGGTGGCCTCGACTTCGTAGAAGTGCTGCGCGATCGCCGGTGCGTGCGCTTCGCCTTCGATGCTGACTTCCAGCGCGTCGCGCAGCATCGCGTTGCCCAACGTGCGGATGGCGTCGGGGAACGTGGCCGAGAACAGCAGCGATTGCCGGTTCGACGGCGTGCGTTTCACCAGCGCGCGGATCGCTTCCTCGAAGCCCATGTCGAGCATGCGGTCGGCCTCGTCCAGCACCAGCACGCGCACGGTGCGCAGGTCCAATGCATCCTTCTGCACCAGCTCCAGCACGCGCCCGGGCGTGCCCACCACCACGTGCGGTGCATGCGCGAGCGAGGCCAGCTGCGGCCCCAGCGGAATGCCGCCGCAGAAGACGGAGAGCTTCAGGTTGGCGATGCCGGTGGCCAGCACGCGCAGCTGCTTGCCCACCTGGTCGGCCAGTTCGCGCGTGGGGCAGAGCACCAGCGCCTGCACCTGCACCTGCTGCACGTCGATCGTCTGCAACAGGCCCAGCCCGAACGCGGCGGTCTTGCCGCTGCCGGTGGGCGCCTGCGCGATCACGTCCTGGCCGGCGAGGATCGCCGGGAGCGCCTGCGCCTGGATCGGGGTCATGGCGGTGTAGCCAAGGGCGTCCAACCCGGGCAACAGGCCGGGGGCGAGGGGAAGCTCGGAGAAGGCGAGGGGTGCGGTCATGCCGCCATGATCGCAGCTACGCGCTGCGAATGCGCCCTGCGCTAAGCTCCTGCGCCCTGCACAGCACGATCCGGGATACGTCATGGACGCCAACGCCTCGCCAACATCAATGCGCATCGACTTCGTGTCCGACGTGGTATGCCCGTGGTGCGCCATCGGATTGACCTCGCTGGAACAGGCGCTGGCCCGCCTGGAGGGCGTGGTGGATGCCGACCTGCACATCCAGCCGTTCGAGCTGAATCCGCAGCTGGGACCGGAGGGCGAGGACATCGTCCAGCACCTGCAGGAGAAGTACGGCCTGACGGCGGAGCAGGTGGCCGCCAACCAGGAGGCGATCCGCCACCGTGGTGCCGAGTTGGGCTTTGCGTTCGACATGGGTTCGCGCACCCGCACCTGGAACACGTTCGATGCGCACCGCCTGCTGCATTGGGCCGGCATCGAAGGCAAGCAGGTGGAACTCAAGCGCGCCCTGCTGCGCGCCTATTTCACCGAAGGGCGCAACGTGTCCGACCACGCCACCCTGGTCGAGGTGGCGGCAAGCGCCGGGCTGCCGGCGGCGCAGGCGAGGGAGATCCTGGGCTCGGACCTGTACGCCGAGGAGGTGCGCGAGGCCGAGCAGTTCTTCCTTGGCAACGGGATCAGCGGCGTGCCGGCCATCATCATCAACCAGAAGCACCTCATCAGCGGCGGCCAGCCGCCGGAGGTGTTCGAACGGGCGCTGCGCGAGATCGCGGCCTCGACACCCAGTCCCGAATCCTGAGGGAAGCCCATGCGCGCAGAAGGCACGTTCGTCGTGAAGATCGATCCGCAGGCGGACGGCAATCCGCCCGGCGTGGCCCGGATGGCGCTCGACAAGCAGTTCAGCGGCGCCCTGCAGGCCACCGCGCAGGGCACGATGCTCGCGGCGGGCGATGGACGCACCGACGGTGCCTACGTGGCGCTCGAAACGGTCACCGGGACGCTGGAGGGGCGCGAAGGCAGCTTCGCGCTGCTGCATCGCGCGCTGATGCGCAACGGGCTCCCCGAGGAATGGACCGTCGTGGTGGTGCCCGGCACCGGCGCGGGCGCGTTGGCTGGACTGGACGGCCGCATGGAGATCGTCATCGAGAATGGCGAGCACCGGTACCGGTTCGACTACAGCCTTCCGGACCGATAAGCCACGGAGGCATGACCTCCGGCGCATGCCGGCGGGCGCGGGGCCGGGCAGAGTGGGTGGAATTGTCCCTGCCCGGAGTACCCCGATGGCCCGGTTCACCCCGTCCTTCCGCACCACGCTGCTGTCCGCCGCGCTGGCCGTTGCCGTCGCCACGCCTGCGCTCGCCGCCACGCCGAAGCCGGATTTCCTGGCCTCGCACGTCGACCACTCGGTCAGCCCGGCCGTGGATTTCTTCCAGTACGCGAACGGCGCGTGGCTGAAGGCGCATCCGATCCCGGCATCCGAGTCCGGGTGGGGCATCGGCAACGAGGTGGATGACGAGCTGTACACGCGCCTGCGCACGATCAGCGAGCATTCGGCATCGGCGAAGGCCGCGACCGGCACCGACGCGCAGAAGATCGGCGATTTCTGGGCGACGGCCATGGACACCGCCAAGGCGGACCAGCTCGGCGTGCATCCGCTGGATGCGGAACTTGCGCGCATCGATGCGATCCGTTCGAAGGGCGATGTGCTCGACACGGTGTTCGCGTTCAAGCCGATCGGCGTGGGCGGGCTGTTCCGCCTCGGCATCGGCCAGGACGACAAGGACAGCGCCACGATGGCGGTGCGCATCCGCCAGGGCGGGCTGGGCCTGCCGGAGCGCAGCTTCTACTTCAACCCCGAGGCGGGCGTGGCGAAGATCCGCACGGCCTACGTGGAGCACCTGGCGCGGACGTTCGAATTGCTGGGCCGCGATCCGGCCGCCGCGAAAGACGCCGCCGCCAAGGTGATGGCGTTCGAGACCGCGCTGGCGCAGTCCTCGCGCAAGCTCGAGGACCTGCGTGACCCGGAGAAGAACTACAACAAGATGTCGCCGGCGGAGCTGACCGCCAAGTACACGCCGTCGATCGACTGGACCGCGCGCCTGGCCGCGTGGAACCTGCATCCGACCTACGTGCTGGTCGGCCAGCCGGAATTCCTCGCCGCCGAGGACAAGCTGCTCGGCGAGACGCCGCTGCCGGTGCTGCAGGACTACCTGCGTTACCACCTGGTCGATGATTTCGCGCCGTACCTGTCCGGCGCGTTCGATGCGGAATCCTTCGCGTTCCACGGCAAGGCGATGTCCGGCCAGAAGGAGCAGCGCCCGCGCTGGAAGCGCGTGATCGACGAGGAGAACGATGCGATGGGCATGGTGCTCGGCCGCATCTTCGTCAAGGACTACTTCCCGGCGGCTTCCAAGCAGCGCTACGCCGCCATGGTCGAGGCGATCCGCTCCACGTTCCGCGACCGCATCGAGCGGCTGGACTGGATGGGCGCGGACACCAAGGCCAAGGCCGTCGCCAAGCTCGCAGCGGTCACGCCGAAGGTCGGCTATCCGGACAAGTGGAAGGACTATTCCGCGCTGCAGGTAGACCGTGGTTCATACGCGGGCAACGTGATGTCCGCCAACCGCTGGCAGTTCCAGGACGACCTGTCCAAGTTCGGCAAGCCGGTCGACCGCACCGAGTGGGGCATGACTCCGCAGACCTACAACGCGTACTACAACCCCTCGAACAACGAGATCGTATTGCCGGCGGCGATCTTCATGGTGCCTGGCGTGCCGGATGCGCAGGTGGACGACGCCGTTGCTTACGGCTACGTGGCCGCGAGCACCATCGGCCATGAGATCACCCACGGCTTCGACGACGAAGGCCGCCAGTACGACGCGAAGGGCAACCTGTCCGGCTGGTGGACCACTCAGGATGCCGAGCGGTTCAATGCGGCCGCGCAGAAGATGGTCGACCAGTTCAACGCGTACGAACCGATCAAGGGCCTGCACATCAACGGCAAGGCCAGCCTGGGCGAGAACATCGCCGACTACGGCGGCGTGCTGCTTGGACTGGAAGCGTTCAAGAAGACCGCGCAGTACAGGCAGGGCAAGGCGATCGGTGGCCTGACCCCCACGCAGCGCTATTTCATGGGATATGCGCTGGGCTGGCTGTACCAGCAGCGCGACGAGGTGCTGCGCACCCGCCTGCTGTCCGACGTGCATGCGCCGGCGAAGTGGCGCGTGCTCGGGCCGATGTCGAACGTGCCGGAGTTCTACCAGGCGTTCAACGTGAAGCCGGGCCAGCCGATGTGGCGCGCGCCACAGGATCGCGTCCAGATCTGGTGATCCGGATGGACGTGACGGCGCTCGACAATCCCTTCTGGAACTCGCTGGACTCCCTGCACGCCGGCGTGGCCGTGCGTGCAGGGAGTGCGGCGCGGTATCCGGAAGACGTCGCGCCGTTCCTTGGCCTAGCGACACACGATGCCGCCACGCCCGAGGCGCTGTCCGCGCTGATGGCGCCGGGCGAAGCCTGGCTCGTCCTCGGCGTGATGCCCGATCCGCTGCCTGCGGGCTGGCAGCTGGAACCGTTCCCCGAGTTGCTGCAGATGGTGCGCGAGGAGCTGTTGCCGGATGAGGATGATGCCGGGATCGTTCCGCTTGGCGCGGACCGTCGCGACGACGTGCTTGCGTTGACCGCACTGGTCTATCCGCATTATTTCCGCCCGGGCACCACGGAGCTGGGGCGCTACTTCGGCATCGATGAGGACGCGCGCCTCGTCGCGATGATCGGCGAACGCCTGGGCATGCCAGGCTGGCGCGAGATGAGCGCGATCTGCACGCATCCCGATGCAACGGGGCGCGGCCTGGCCCGCAAGCTGACGACAATGCTCACCAACGACACGCTGCGCCGTGGCGACACGCCATTCCTGCACGTCAGTCCGTCCAATACCCGCGCAGCCGAACTCTACCTGCGCATGGGCTACCGGCTCCGGCGCACCTTGCCGTTCGCCGTGCTGCGGCGCGCGGCGCCCTGACCTTCGGCGAGCAGTGTCCGCAACGCGAGTGCCGCGGCGGGATTGCGCACCTTGTCGGCTGCGATGAAGTTGATGAAGACCTCGCGCGGTTCCCGCGGCGGAATGTCCGGGGTGGTTTTCGGCAGGTCGCCTGGTTCGCCACCGGCCGTCCAGGCATGGGCGCGGTCGCGCCATGCGGCCAGTTCCTTCGGCGTGTAGCCGGTCGGCTCGGATTCGCGTGCCCGCATCAGGCGCGCATAGACGAAGCCCGCGGTGATGTCGGCAAAGGATGGATGATCCGGTGAGTCGGTGAAGACCGTTGCGAATCCGTGCCGGCGTACAAGCGCGATGTAATCGGCATCGACGAAGGCCGGATCGCGCACGTCCAGTACGTGCCGGAGCGGCAGCCCGTCGAATTCCGTTGGAAGCAGGGCGAGGAATGCCGTGAAATCATCGCGGTCCACGCGCGTGCCCCGGTCGAACTGCCAGATCAGCGGGCCCAGCTTGGTGTCGAGCGTGGCGATCCCACCGATGAAATCCTCCACCTGCGGACCGGTCTTCGCCAGCGTGCGCGATTGCACGATGCGCATCGGCGCCTTGGCCGAGAACAGGAAGCCCTCGGGCGTGGCATCGCGCCAGCGTGCATAGGTTTCCGGTTTCTGCGCGCCGTAGTAGGTGCCGTTGACCTCGGTGGCGTCGAGGTGCCTGCTCGCGAATTCCAGTTCGCGGCGCTGCGGCAGGCCGGTGGGATAGAACGTGCCGCGCCAAGGGGCGAAGTCCCATCCGCCAATGCCCACGCGAATGGAATCCGGGGCGCGCGGCGTCGGGTCTTCGATGGGTGGATCGGGCTTCCGGGCCATGCGATGCCTTCGTGTTCAGGTCATACTCCGGCACAGCCTACGTCCAATGGAGTGTGCAATGCGTCTTCGCGTTCTGGTGCTTGCCCTGTCGCTTTCGCTGTCCACGGCCTCCGGGTTCGCGCAGACCGTTGCACCCGCCAGTCCTGCAGCGACGACGCAGGCGACCGCGTTGCCCGACGCAGCCCAGCTTGCCGCATTCGATGCCTACGTGGATGCCGTGCGCAAGCAGTTCAACGTGCCGGGCATTGCCGTGGCGATCGTGAAGGACGGGCAGGTGGTGATGGAGCGCGGCTATGGCCCGCGCGAGGTGGGCAAGCCGGCGCAGGTTGACGCGCACACGATGTTCGCGATCGCGTCGAACACCAAGGCCTTCACTGCCGCATCGCTGCAGATGCTGGCCGACGACGGCAAGTTGAAGATGGACGACCGCGTGATCGATCATCTCCCGTGGTTCCGCATGTCGGATCCCTACATCACCCAGGACATGCGCATCCGCGACCTGCTTGCGCACCGCAGTGGCCTGAGCCTGGGCGCGGGCGACCTGCTGTACTGGCCCACCACCACGTATTCCACGAAGGAAGTGGCGGAGCACCTGCGCAACGTGCCGATCACCGGCCAGTTCCGCGCGCAGTACGCGTACGACAACATCCTGTTCGGCGTGGCGCAGCTGGTGATCGAGAATGTCTCCGGCATGACCTACAAGCAGTTCCTGCAGACGCGCTTCTTCACCCCGCTCGGCATGACCGAGACCCGTTTCAATGCGGATGACCTCAAGGCTGGCGACAACGCGGCCACCGGCCATGCGCTGATGGACCACGCCACGCTGAAGCCGGTGGGCACCCTGACCTGGCGCAACGTCTCCGGTGCCGGTGGGCTCTATTCCAGCGTGCATGACCTGGGCAAGTGGATGAATGCCCAGCTCGCGGGCGGCGTCACCGCCGATGGCACGCGCCTGTTCTCCGAGCGTGCCCAGCGCGAGATGTGGAGCGTGCTCACGCCGATCCCGGTGGGCAAGGCGTCCGTGCCCGAGTTGCAGCCGGCCGTGCCCAACCTGATGGGCTATGGCGAGGGCTGGTTCATCGGTGACTACCAGGGCCGCAGGCTGGTGTGGCACACCGGCGGCTGGCCGGGCATGGTGTCCCGCCTCACGCTGCTTCCAGACCAGAAACTCGGCGTGGTCGTGCTGACCAGCCAGGAGCAGGGCGCGGCATTCAACGCCGTCACCTTCAAGGCGCTGGACCTGATGCTCGGTGGCGACCACGACTGGCTGGGGGCGTATGGCAAGTCTGTCGCCAAGGCCGCTGCGAATGCGGATGAGTCCTGGCAGAAACACCAGGCCGCGCGTGATGCGAAATCCATGCCATCGCTGCCGCTGGACCGCTATGCCGGCACCTATCGTGACCCGTGGTATGGCGACGTGGTCATCAGCAGGGACGGCAAGGGCCTGTCCCTGCAGTTCGCGAAGACGAAGGAACTGCACGGTCGCATCGAACATTGGCAGCACGACACGTTCATCGTGCGCTGGGACGATCGCGCGCTCAACGCGGACGCGTTCCTCAACTTCGCGCTCGATGCAGACGGCAACATCCGCGAGGCACGCATGGAGCCGATCTCGCCGTTGACCGATTTCAGCTTCGATTTCCAGGATCTTCGCCTCACGCCTGTAAAGGCCGCGATCGGGATGGCACACTAGTCGTTCACGTCGCGCTCCGGACCATCGGTTTCAATGGTCGGACGCTTGCCTTGGGACCCGCGGGACCGTGCATGCTTGAGGAACGCGAACTATCTGTGCGGGCGCTGGTGCCTGGCATGTACGTGAGCCGGTTGGACCGGCCATGGGAAGAGACGCCGTTCCCGCTGCAGGGCGTGATGGTCGGCAGCTCCGAAGACGTGGAGCAGCTGGCGCGCTATTGCCGCAACGTGGTGGTCGACCTTCCGCGCAGCGAGCCGCGCATCGCGCGTCGCCTGCAGCTGCTCGAGCGCGAGGACGAAGAACTGGAGCTGCCGGCCGTTGGCGCTGCGCCCCCGATGTTCAGTCCGCGCGACATCGAAGCCGCGCGCGAATCGATGGATTCCCTGTCGCAACGCGCGACGCACCTGCTGGACATGATCCACGACGGGCATGGCCTGTCGAATGCGGTGGTGGAGGCGGCGATCGCCCCGGTGATCGCCAGCGTCGCGCAGAACCCGGACGCGATGTTGTGGCTGCAGGTGCTGCGCCGTCACTCGGACTACCAGTACGGGCACGCGATGAACTGCTGCGTGCTGGCGGTGGCGTTCGGGCGGGGCCTGTCCCTGCCGGAAGCCGACCTGCACGCGCTGGCCGTGGGCGGAATGTTGATGAACATCGGCATGGTCGATGTGCCGCGTGACCTGCCGGACTCGCCGGAAGTGCTGGACGCACCGGCGCACGCGCGCATCCGCGACCATGTGCGCGCCGGGCTGGCCCTGTTCGATGCCAGCGACGTGGCCAATGCGGGTGCACGGGCGATGCTGCAGTACCACCACGAGCGGCACGATGGCAGCGGATACCCCACTGGCGCCAGAGGCAGCGAGATTCCCCTGTTCGGGCGCATCGCGGGGATCGTCGATACCTATGACGCGATGACCAGCGAGCGTCCATGGCGCCCCGCGGTATCGCGCGCGGCCGCGCTGCAGGAGCTCTACCGCCAGCGCGACCACTGGTTCCAGTCGGAACTGGTGGAGGAGTTCGTGAAGTGCCTGGGCGTGTACCCCGTCGGCACGCTGGTGGAGCTCAACACCGGCGAGGTCGCGGTGGTGATGATGCAGAACCCCGTGCGACGCCTGCGCCCGCGGGTGATGGTGCTCACCGATGCGAGCAAGGCCCTGCGCAGTACGTTCATGGCGCTGGACCTGGACCGGCATGGCAGCGGAAACCCGAAGCCCGGCGTGGTCGCACCGGATCCCGTGCACATCGTGCGCAGCCTGCCGCCGGACAGCCATGGGCTGGATCCACGGGAACTGTTCCTGTGATCGCACTGGGGGAGTTGCTCCAGCTGCTGGATGAGGCGACCCACGGTGCCGGGGGCGGTGCGTCCTGCGGCCTGCTGGTGGTGCGCCTGCGGAAGTTGCGCGATACCGAGCTCCTCTACGGCCACGACGTGGGCGAGGCGCTGTGCAGCGGCGTGCCCGAACGCGTGCGTGACTGCGTGCGTTCGGTGGATCGCGTCATCCGCATCGGCGAAGGCGATTGCGCCGTGATCCTGCCCGGCATCCGCGACCCCGGCCAGATCGAGCTGGCGGCCAGCCGCGTGGCACGCATGTTCATGCAGCCGATGGTGGTGAATGGGTTGGGCGTGCGCGCGCTGGTGACCGTGGGTGGCGCGGCGTTCCCCACCGACGCGACAACGCCTGAAGAACTGCTGATGGCGGCGGACCTCGCGTGCGCACGGGCGCGGCTCAGCCGGCATCGCTATGAGCTCGCGCGGTCCCGCATCCCCGGCCGCCGCTTCAACTACGACATGCTGCAGGCCGCGGTGCACGACAACAAGCTGCAGCTTTACCTGCAGCCGATCCACTCCACGGAGGCGGGCCAGCCAATCCGCGCTTTCGAGTCGCTGGCGCGATGGCCCTTCGAGGGGGGCTTCGTGCCACCGGCGGAATTCATCCCGATCGCCGAGCGTGGCGGCTTGATCCAGGACCTGACGTTGTGGAGCCTGAACAGCACGCTGCGCCACCTGGCCCAATGGCGTGCGTTCTCGCCGGACGTGCAGGCGTCCATCAACATCTCACCGCTGTTCGCCGCGGATCCTGCGTTTCCCGATCTCGTCGCGCGCGCACTGTCGATCTGGGACATGCCGCCGGAGGCACTGATGCTCGAGATCACGGAGACCGCGTTCGCCGAGAACGCCCAGGCGGTGATCGAGTCGATGCTCACGCTCAAGCGCATGGGCGTGTGCATCGCCATCGACGATTTCGGCACCGGCTATGCGTCGTTCGGCTACCTGAAGGATTTCCCGGTCAGCGAACTCAAGATCGACCAGGCCTTCATCTGCGACCTCGTGCACCAGCCGCGGTTGCAGCAGCTGGTCGGTTCGATGATCGACATGGCGCGCCGCCTGGGCATCACCGAAGTGGCCGAGGGCGTGGAGGATGCGGAGACATTGGCCCTGCTGACGCGCATGGGGTGCAAGCAGGTGCAGGGTTTCCACCTGGGGCGCCCGCAGCCGGCCGAGGAGGCCGTGGCCGCGCTGCAGGCGCGTGTCGCGGCCTGATCAGCGGATCGGTGCGCCCGCCAGCCGGCTGAGACCCACCAGGCGCGAGGCGCGCGCCCAGGCCAGGCCCAGTGCGGACACCTGCGCAAGCAGCAGCGCCACCGTGCCCGACGCCGCACGCGATTGTGCCCACGCCAGGGCCGCGGTGATCGCAGCGCCCACCAGCAACGTGACGAGGTAGACGAGGGCAACCGACACCGGACGGCGCAGCAACAGGCGGATGCCGCGCATCCACGCGCGCCATGCCGAACGCAGGGTGGGCTCGGCACCGAACCAGCCGCGCGCCGCCTCGATGCTGCAGTGGGCGATGCCCAGCACGACCAGCGACAGGATCATGGCGATGCGACCGGCATGGTCCGCGGTGGACGCCAGGATCGCGGTCTCACCCGACTTGTGCGACCACATCGACAGGCCGGCAGTGATTGCGATGGCGATGCCGAACGGGATGATCGCCACGAACCACAGGCGGAACAGCCGGAAGTATTCCGCGCCGCCGCCCTGCAGCAGCTCGCCGAAGCCGAGCACGCGGCCCTGGCGCAGCGTGGAGACCAGCATGCCGCACAGGAGGGGCGACAGCAGCATCGCCATCAGGAACGTGGTCAGGATGTGCGCGCCGACCATGGGGCCAGCGCCGTTGCTGCCCATGAATGCCATGAAGCCGTCGGTCAGCAGCGGAAAGCCCTGGCCGAGCGGATCCTTCAGCGCGTCCGGGTTGTGGCCGAACAGGGATTCGATGACGGCGCGCAGCGGCGCGACGGCCACCAGCGCGAACACCAGGGAGGCAAGCACCCAGAGCACGAGCATGCGCCAGTGGCGGGGCGTGCCGGCGAGGGACGAAAGCAGCGCGCGCGGGCCGGAAATCCGGGAATTCGTCATGTTCACAGGGTCATCCCCGAAATGAGCGCGTTCTGCATGAACGCGGCGATGCGGTTGGCGAACGAGGCCGTCGGAACCGGCTCCAGCGTGCGCGTGTTGTCGAGGCGGGACTGGTCGAGTCCGTGGTCGCCCTGCGGATCCAGCACGGCGCGGGTGGCCTTGGACTTGCCTATCCAGCTGTAGCGGAACCAGTGCTGGTCGCCGCTGAACCGCACGACCTGCTTCGTGCCATCCGCGAACTCCACCTGCAGCACCTGCGGGACATCCGCGCCATCGCGACGGACCATCACCGTTGTGCGGTAGGGGAACGCTCCGCCGTCAGAATCCTTGGCCTTCGGATGGGCCTTCTTCCACGCCGCGCGTGTGTCCTTGATCGATGCCGCGACCTTGTCCTGCGTCATCTCGACGCGCTTGCCGGCCTGTTCGACGTAGCCACCCAGTGGGAGCACTTCCTCGCTGGTGAGCGAAGCGACGCTGTCGTTGATGCGGCGGGCATTGAAGACCTCATTGTCGAACACGCTGTTCACCACGTCCGCGCGACCGGTGCCTTCCGCCAGTGCATCGCGGAAATCGGCAAGCCCGGGGTGGCGGAACTTCCAGCGCTGGTAGTACAGCTTCATGCCCCGGTCCATCGCCTCGCTGCCCACCTGTGTCTCAAGGTCATGCAGCGCGGTGGCGGTGCGCGAATACACGGTGCCGTAGCTGTTGCTGCTGTAACGATCCCAGGAATTCGCACCCAGCGGGTCGAACGGGCGATCCAGCATCGCGCCCAGCCGTTCCATGCCATACGCGGAGATGTGCGGCGCCAGGCCAAGCCGCTTCGAGAAGCTGGTGGCCAGCCACAGCTGCTGGTTGCGATCGCGCAGCATGCGGTCGTCCCAGAACTCGTTGACGCCTTCGTCGAGCATCGGCTCCTCGAACTCGTTGGAACCCAGGATGCCGTAGAAATAGCCATGGCCGAACTCGTGGATGGTCACGAAGTCGAGCATGTATTCGTTGATGGTCCCGGCCTTGTATTCATCCACGTTGTCGGCGGTGAAGAAGGTCGGGTATTCCATGCCGCCGGCCTCGCCCGCGTTGTACGGCGGCACCACGGCGGTGACCGTGCGATACGGATACGGACCGACCGTGTCGGAGAAGTAGGTCAGCGAATCCAGCGTGGCCTTCAGCACCGGCGCGGCATTGCTCGTGTATTCCGGCGGGTAGAGCACGCGCACTTTGACCTGCGGGCTGCCCGGATGCGTCCACGTCGCTTCAAGCGGCTTGGCCGTGCGGTTGTCGGCGGTCCACGCGAAGTCGTGCACGTCGTCCTGCACGTAGCGGTGCGTGACCATGTCATTGGCTTCCGCGGGCGTGCCCTGCAGCTCGCCGGTCGCGCCCACCACGTAGCCCTTCGGCACGTGCAGGGTCACGTCGTAGCTGCCGTAGTCCGCGTAGAACTCGCTGTGCAGGTGCATCTCGTGCACGTTCCAGCGCGGCGCGGTGGCACCGCGTTCGCCCGGCAGTTCAAGCACGCCGATCTTCGGGAACCACTGGCCCACCAGGTGGAAGCTGCCGAAGTAGCCGGTGCGCGCGACCACGCGGGGCAGCTGGTCGAAGTAGGTCATGTCCAGCGCGGTGCTCGCGCCCGCCGCCACCGGGGTCGGCAGGTCGATGCGCACGACGGTGTGGTCGGTCTCGGGACCGTTGTCCGGGTGCACGTAGGTCCAGCGCGCCGGCTGGCCGCCCTGGGTCACGCCGTCGAGGCGGATGTAGCCCCAGTCGCCGTCCTTGGTCTTGACGTTGCTGCGGAAGCTGAAACCGCGCGTGCGTTCCTCGGTGAAGAACGTGCTGCCTTCGCTCTCGAACGCGTTGAGGTACATGTGCAGGTAGATCGAGCACACCGGTTGCGCACTGCGGTTGCGCCAGGTCAGCGTCTGCTTGCCGGCCACGGTGTGCTTCACCGGGTCCAGCGTCGCGTCGATCGTGTACTTCACCACGCGGTCGGACAGGGTCGCAGCACCGTCGGCGCGGGCACCGCCCCACGCGTTGGCGTCGCTGGGCGTGCCGACCATCGCGGCATCGGCCGAAGCCAGCGGAACCGACGGGCAGGCGCCGACCTGGGCCGCTTGCGGCGTCATGGTGGATGTGGTGGCTGCCGACGGAGCGGCAGGCTTGCCCACCTGCGCCAGCGTCGGCAGGGCGGTGGCGAAGACAAGCGCAGCCAGCGCGAAGCCGACTGGCGCGAAACGGACTTTCATGGACAGGCTCCCCTTGAACGTGCCCCAAGCCTGAGGCAGCCCGCGGAGTCCCGCAAGTGTGACCGATGACCTATCCTGCGATGCGCGGGGCGGGTGCCCGGCGGTCTATTCGTCCTCGCCTTCGAACTCCACGATCATGTCGAGGTCGAACGCCAGCGCCTCCATCGCGTGCTGCACCTTGCGCACGACCGACTCGTTCGAGGCATCGACCTCGACCTCGTGCATCTTCGGACCCATCACGTCGCTCAGTCCCGCCGAGCTGGAATCCGCATCGTCCATGTGCGGCATCAGGTCCGCGACCTCCTCGACCGAATGGATGCCATCGAGGCTCTCGAGCAGGTTGATCATGGTGCGCAACTGATCCTCGCCACCGGTCATCCGGACATGGAACACGGGCATAAACGGTCTCCAAGGGTCGGCGCGTGACGAGGGCACTCAGGCTAGTGCATCGATGTTTCCTCCGCGTGAGTGAAAGTTCAATGCGCGGGTGGCGTGCGCACCATCGGTGCGACGCTGCATACACCGACGTGGCCGGCCGGCCGCTTGTACCAGTCGTCGTGGCGATTGCGCTTGGCTTCCATCAGGCGGGTGAATGTGGGTGTGTCCGTACGCAGCACCTCGATCGGCACGCGATCCGCTTCCGGAACCTCGCTTGCAAGGCGGATCGACTTGATCGGCACGCGCATCACCGGATCGGTGAAGAAGCCCATCGGCGCCGGACCGCGCGGAATCGCACTCAGGTATTCCATGCCCTTCAGCACCCGTCCTACCACGGTGATGTTGCGGTCCAGCGCGCGCGGCGATTCGCCGGTCGCCACGTACAGCTCGGCCCCGGTGCTGCTGTCCGCGGGGTTGCCGCGGCCTGCGCCGAGCGTGCCGTAGCAGTGCGTCATCCAGGCGCGGCCGCTCTTCGGATCGCGGGCGGCCGGGAAGTCCCCGGAGAAGCCGACCTGGGGCGCCCAGCCATCCACGTCGGGCAGGCGAACGAAGGGCAGGTTCGCTGTTGACCGGTCGAACTCGGCGGGCAGGTGCGCTTTCGCGCCTGCGGGGAACGGCCGCGCCTTGCCGGGCTCGTCGGCATCCGGGTCGCCGAACTGCACCACGTAGTTGTCCTGCGAACGGTAGATCGCCAAGCCATCCCAGAAATGGCCAAGGGCCAGCGCACGGATGTTGTCGACGTGCGCGGGGGCGAACTGCGGCGCGAGTTCGATCACCACGCGGCCTGCGGGGACGTCCATGTAGAGCAGCGTGTCCGCGGGCGGGACATGCCAGGCCGAGGCCGGGGCCGCATCGAGGATCTCCTTGGACGAAGGCGAGGCCGTGGGCTTGGCCGGATGCTTCGCCGCGGGCGCCGCCAGGGCCAGGGCAGGCAGGAGGCAGGCGGCAAGCGCGGCGGCGAGGACGGATCTGGACATGGTCGAAGGCTACCCCTGGGTGATGCGGCGAGCATAGCCGCACCCGTGACTACCGGCACATTCGCTATATAGAACTGAGCAGTAGCATCGACTCCAATCTAGCGAGGGTCCCATGGAAGAGCAGCTGCGAAAATTCCAGAAAGAGCTCAGCTCCGGCACGGTCGCGCTGGCCCTGCTGGCCGTGGTCGCCGCCGCCCCCGCGCCGATGCACGGCTACCTCATCGCCAAGACCCTGGAGCAGGACGGCGGTGGCGTGCTGACGGGCAAGCAGAGCGCGCTGTACCCGGTGCTCCGCAACCTGGAGGCGGCGGGCCTGCTGGCCAGCTCCATCGAACCTTCCAGCAGTGGCCCCCCCCGCCGCTGCTACCAGATCACTCCCGTCGGTCGCGAGGCGCTTGGCGCCTGGGCGCAGGCCTGGCGGGCCACCCGCAACTCCGTCGATTCCGTCCTCAAGGAAGCCAACGCATGAACGCCCCGCTGCCCACCAGCATCCCCGGTTATCTCGACCAGCTGCGTCGCGCACTGGCCGGTGCCGATTCCGCGATGATCCACGACGCGCTCCACGATGCGGAGGAATACCTGCGCTCCGAGCTTGCCGACAATCCCGGCAAGAGCGAAGCCGAGGTCATTGCCGCCGTCGCGTCCAGCTATGGCGCGCCGGACGAAGTGGCCGAGATCTATCGCGACACCGAGGTCACGGTGCAGCGTGCGTTGCGCCCGCCGGTGCCGCGTGCCCGCAGCGGGATGCAGGCACCGGGCTGGCTGCGCCGCGTGTTCGGCGTGTTCTCGGACCCGCGCACCTATGGCGCGCTGTTCTACATGCTGCTCGCGCTCGCCACCGGCATCTTCTATTTCACCTGGACCGTCACCGGCGCCTCGCTGTCGCTGGGGCTGTCGGTGCTCATCATCGGCCTGCCGTTCCTGCTGCTGTTCCTCGGCGCTTCGCGCGTGCTGTCGCTGGTCGAGGGCCGCATCGTGGAAGTGATGCTGGGCGAACGCATGCCGCGTCGCGTCGCCTACCAGGACAAGGACCGGCCGTGGTTGAAGCGCATCGGTGACATGTTCGCCGATCCGCGCACGTGGTCGACCTTCCTCTATTTCATGCTGATGCTGCCGCTGGGCATCATCTACTTCACGACGACCGTGGCGTTGCTGTCATCGGGACTGGCGTTGACCGTGGCCCCGTTGTTGGCGGCGATCGGCGCGCATGACCAGTGGCAGGTCAGCGTGTGGGGCATCGACCTGATCACCTACCATCCGTGGGTCTCGTTGCTGTTCGTGCCGGTCGGCATCGCGGTGATCGTGGCGACGTTCCACCTGGCGCGGGCCATTGGCCGCATGCACGGCCACCTGGCCAAGGCGCTGCTGGTGAAGGGCGACTGATCAGGCCGCGGCTTTCATCGCCTGCGTCTTCGCGATGAAATCCCGGACCTGTGGGTAGACCTGCGAGCGCCAGCGGTGGCCGCTGAAGATGCCGTAATGGCCGGCATCCTTGACGGTGAGGTGCGCGTGGCGGGGGGCAGGGATGCCGGTGCAGAGATCGTGCGCCGCCCGGGTCTGCCCTTCGCCGGAGATGTCGTCAAGCTCGCCTTCGATGGTCAGGATCGATGCATCGCGGATGGCCGACGGTTGCACGCGCTCCCCGCGCACGTCCCAGAGCCCGCGCGGTAGCAGGTGCTGCTGGAACACGATGCGGATGCAGTCGAGGTAGTACTCGGCCGGCAGGTCGATGACCGCGTTGTATTCGTCATAGAAACGACGGTGCGCCGCGGTGGTGTCCATGTCGCCCTTGACCAGGTCGGCATAGAAATCCCAGTGCGAGGTGGCGTGGCGCTCGGGATTCATCGCGATGAACCCCATGTGCTGCAGGAAACCGGGATAGACCTGGCGCCCGGCGCCGGGGTAGTGCGCCGGCACCACCTGGATCACGTTCTGTTCGAACCACGACAACGGATGGCGCGTGGCCAGGTTGTTGACCGAGGTGGGTGACTGCCGGGTATCGATCGGCCCGCCCATCATCACCATCGAGCGCGGCACCGCTTCACCACGCGCGGCCATCAGCGACACCGCCGCAAGCGTGGGCACCGTGGGCTGGCAGACGCTGATGACGTGCAGCTTGTCCGTGCCGATCCGGCGGATGAAGTCCTCGATGTAGCCCACGTAGTCGTCGAGCGTGAACGGCCCTTCGCCTTCGGGCACCATCCGTGCGTCCATCCAGTCGGTGATGTAGACGTTGTGGTCGTGCAGCAGGCTGCGCACGGTGTCGCGCAGCAGCGTGGCGTGGTGGCCCGACAACGGTGCAACCACCAGCACGTCGGGTGAGGCCTTCAGGCGTTCGACCGTCGCCGCATCATCGGACAACCGGTTGAAGTGCTGCAGCGTGCAGAAGGTACGCGTGGCGACCGTGTGCTGCAGCACCGCGCATTCGCGCCCGCCCACGTCCACGCGGTCGATGCCGAACACCGGCTTCTCGTAGTCCTTGGCCAGTCGGTGGAACAACTCCAGCCCTGCGGCCGTGCGATCGGCCCATGGCAGTTGCGACATCCAGCTGCCCGGGGACGAATACATGTGCGCACCGGCATCGGCGAGGAAGGTCCACGGCTGCAGCCAGGCCTTGGTGATCTCGTGCAGCTGGTAAAGCATCGGATACTCCACTGTTGCGTCGCAGCATAAGCGATGCGACCGGAACGTGGGGTCAACAGGCCGTGCAGGACTCGAGCGCCGTCACGGTTTGGCCGGGCGCAGCCCAGCAATGCATGCCGATGGGCTGCAGCCCCAGGGATTGCAGGCGCTGGCGGTAGAAGCGCGCCGGCCGGGCGATGAAGCCGTCGTGGTCGCCTTCGATGGCGTCCTCGCGGGTGAACGTGGGCAGGCAGGCGATGCCACCACAGAGTTCGGCCAGTCCAGGCAGCCCGCGGTCGAGCTCCCGCGTGGGGATGTAGTGCAGCACGTCGCAGCACACCACCAGGTCCGCCGGTGCGCATGGCCGCAGCGTGGCGAAATCGCCGAAGCGCGCGAAATGCAGGTTGCGCGCACGCCCGTGGCGACGGATCGCATATTCGCTGGAATCGAACCCGAGGTACGTCGCCTTCGGGCGCAGTTTCAGCAGGGGTGCGCGCCACGCACCTTCGCCGCAGCCGATGTCGAGCACCGTGCGCAGTGGCCGTTCCAGCACCTGTTCGGCCATCGCGACGGCCATCGCCACCGTACGCGTGAGCCGGCGTGCATCGCCCATGCCGGAGGCACGGTACCAGTGGTCGAAGTACGCCCGGTCGTAGACCTTGGTCATCAGTGCAGCGGCGCCATCTGGCCGACGCCCAGCGACGTCATCGAGAGCGTGCTGATCATGTCGTCGTTGAACAGGCGGAGCGAATCGCCCTCGCGCCCCAGCGCGAGCGCGTACAGCAGTGGCAGGTAGTGCTCCGGCGTGGGCGCGGCCAGCGAGGCATCGGGCAGCGCGTCGAGGTCGGCGAGCCGCGCATGGTCGCCCGCCACCACGAGCCGGTTGACGAGGTCGCGGAATCCGGTTGCCCACGCGGGCGGCGTGGGATCGCTGAAATCCAGCCTTCGCAGGTTGTGCACGATGTTTCCGCTGGCGACCACCAGCACGCCGCTGTCGCGCAGTGGCGCCAGCATGCGGCCGATGGCGTAATGCTGCGGGCCGGGGCGGCGCAGGTCGAGGCTCAACTGCACGACCGGCACGTCGGCCTTCGGGAACAGGTGCATCAGCACCTGCCATGCGCCGTGGTCCAGGCCGTACGCGGCATCGATCTCCGGCTCCAGCAGCGGATCGAGCATGGCCTGCACTTCGCGCGCGAGCGCCGGGGAGCCGGGTACCGGGTACTGCACGTCATACAACGCCTGCGGGAAGCCACCGAAATCATGGATGGTGCGCGGATGTTCGGCGCCGCCGATCCGCACGCCCGGTGTCTGCCAATGCGCCGAGACACACAGCACCGCACGCGGGCGGGGCAGGGACGCACCAAGTTCGCGCCAGGCGCGCGACCAGGGGTTGTCCTCGATGGCGTTCATCGGCGAACCGTGGCCGAGGAACAGGACGGGCATCGTCGGCATGGTCGGACTCCCGGGGCGGACCATGCCATCCTAGCGCGTCGCCCGCCGGAGCTTCCGCATGCCTGCGTTGTACCTGGTCGCCAAGACCGCCCACGTCGTGTTCGTCATCGCCTGGATGGCCAGCGTGTTCTACCTGCCGCGCATCCTGGTCAACATCGCGGAGGCGGGCGATGCGCCAGTGGTGCGCGAACGCCTGCTGCTGATGGCGCGGCGCCTGTACCGCTTCGGGCACATCATGTTCGGGTTCGCGGTGGTGCCGGGAGCGTGGATGTGGTGGCGCGCCTTCCCGCTGCACAGCGGCTGGCTGCACGCCAAGCTGGGCCTGGTGGTGGTGCTGCTCGTGCATTTCACGGTCAGCGGTCGCTGGGCCAAGGGCGTCGCGGCCGGACGGCCACTGCCGTCCGCGAAGGCGCTGCGCTGGTTCAACGAGCTGCCCGTCCTGCTGCTCGTGGGCGTGGTCTGGCTGGTGCTCGCCAAGCCGTTCTGACGGGCGGCGCCGTCAGAGCATGCTCCACCCGTGGGAGACCACGATGCTCTGGCCGGTCAGTGCGTTCGTCTCGAACGCGGCGAGGAACAGCGCCACGTTGGCCACGTCGTCCACGGTGGTGAACTCGCCGTCGACGGTGTCCTTCAGCATCACCTTCCTGATGACGTCGTCCTCGCTGATCCCGAGCTCCTTCGCCTGTTCCGGGATCTGCCTGTCCACCAGCGGCGTGCGCACGAAGCCCGGGCAGATCACGTTCGCGCGGATGCCGAATTCGGCGCCTTCCTTGGCCACGGTGCGCGCCAGGCCCAGCAGGCCGTGCTTGGCGGTGACGTAGGCGGATTTCAGCTTGCTGGCCTCGTGCGAATGCACCGAACCCATGTAGATGATCGCGCCCGGCGCCTTGCGCTTTTCCATGTCTCGCATGCATTCGCGCGTGGTGAGGAACGCGCCGTCGCAATGGATCGCCAGCATCTTCTTCCAGTCGGCGAGCGCGAAGTCGGTGACCCTGTTGATGATCTGGATGCCGGCGTTGGAGACCAGCACGTCGACCTGGCCATAGTTCGCGACTGCCTGCGCGATGCCTGCCACCACCTGCGCCTCGTCGGTCACGTCCATGGCCACGGCCATGGACTCGCCGCCGGCATCGCGGATTTCCCTGGCGGTGGCTTCCGCTGCGTCGAGCTTGAGGTCGGCGATGACCACCTTGCCGCCGGCCTGGGCATACACCTCGGCGATCCGCTTGCCGATGCCGCTGGCGGCGCCGGTGACCACGCAGACCTTGCCATTGAGACGGGTGTTCATTCGTTGACTCCTTAGAGCGGTCAGGGTTGGCCGGGCGGGCCTTGTCCGGTCGATTATGCGACGCCAATATGGACGATGAATGGCAGCCGTGCAGCGGCCGCGCGGCTCGGGTAAGGTCAACGCCTTGCCTTCTTCGAGATCGACCGGATGTTCGCTCGCTGGTTCCGCATTCCCTTCTGGCAACGCGTGGTTGCCGGTTTCGTGCTGGGCGCGCTGGCCGGGTGGGCGTTCGGCCCGAACGCTGAAAAATGGTTCGGTCCGCTGGGCGATGTCTACGTCAACCTGATCATGATGATCGCGGTTCCGCTGGTGTTCTTCGCGGTCATCAACGCGGTCGCATCGCTGGCGGGCCAGAAGTCCATCGCCGCGCTGGCCGGTCGCACCTTCCTCTGGTTCGCGCTCACCGCGGTACTGGCCGTATGCGTGGGTCTTGCCGCCGGGTACGTGTTCCAGCCGGGCGTGGGCGTGGGCACGCTGCAGATCGCTTCCGATTACAAGGAGAAGCAGATCCCCGGCGTGGTGGACATGCTGCTCAACATCGTGCCGTCCAATCCGTTCGCCGCGCTCGCCGGTGCGGCGCAGGGCAGGATCGGTGATGGCACCAAGGTGCTGATGCCGCGCAACGGCACCGTGCTGCAGGTGATTTTCTTCGCAGGCCTCGTCGGGTTCGCGCTGGTCAAGCTGGGCGAGCGCACCGCGCGCCTGCGGGCCTTCGTGGGCGAAGCCAGCGACGTGATGATCCAGGTGACCCGCTTCGTGCTGGAATTCACCCCGATCGGCACCTTCGGCCTGATCGCCGCGCTGGTGGGCGGCTATGGCTTCGAGCAGCTGCGCCCGCTGTTCCAGTTCGTGGTGGCGCTCTACATCGCCTGCGTGTTCCACATCGTGGTGGTGTACGGCAGCCTGCTGCTGGTGCACGGCCTCAATCCGTGGAAGTTCTTCCGCGGCGCGTTCCCGGGCATGCAGGTGGGGTTCGTGGCGTCGTCGAGTTTCGCGGCCATGCCGGTATCGCTGCGCTCGGTCACGCACAACCTCGGCGTGAACAAGGATTACGCCAGCTTCGCGGTGCCGCTCGGCGCCACCATCAAGATGGACGGCTGCGGCGCGATCTATCCGGCGCTCGCGGCGGTATTCATCGCCCAGTACACGGGGCTGCACCTGTCGATGACGCAGTACGTGATCATCGCGATGGCGTCGGTGCTCGGCAGCTTCGGCACCGCCGGCGTGCCTGGCACCGCGGTCATCATGGCCACCGTGGTGCTGACTGCCGCCGGCCTGCCACTGCAGGCGATCGGCTACCTCTATGCGATCGACCGCGTGCTCGACATGATGCGCACGATGACGAATGTCACGGGGCAGATGCTGGTGCCGGTGCTGGTGGCCAAGGAGACCGGCCTGCTCGATCGCGGGATCTACGAGGCCGCGCACACCAACGTGGGCATCCCGGAGGGCGACGTGCCCGCCGACGCGGCAGGCCACAGCCCCGTGCACAGCGACGCCTGACCACAGGAGAAGACGATGGACGACATCTCGCGCCAATCCGCGATCGACATCCTCAACAACATCATGGAGCTGGAGCTGTCCGGCGTGGTGCGCTACACGCACTACTCGCTGATGGTGTTCGGCTTCGGGCGCATCCCGATCGTGTCGTGGATGAAGGACAACGCCAACGAAGGCCTGTTGCACGCCCATCGCGCCGGCGAGCTGGTCACGCTGCTCGGTGGCCATCCCTCGCTGAAGATCGGCGAGTTGCTGGAAACCACGCGCCATGACATCGGCGACATCCTGCGCGAGAGCCTGGAGCACGAACGCAAGTCGCTCGAGGCCTACTACGCGCTGCTGCAGCTGGCCGAAGGCCGCTCGGTGCTGCTCGAGGAATACGCGCGCGAGATGATCATGGCGGAGGAACTGCACCTCGACGAGGTCAACAAGATGCTGCGGCGCCCGGGCGAGATCGCGCCGTTCAGGGAGTAGGGCGGTGGCCACCGGATGGGCCGGCGATGGCGCCGTGCAGGACCAGATCGATGCGACCGTGGAGGACGCCGTCAAGCGCGCCCGCAGCCAGTTGCCGAAGGGCCCCAGCCTGAAGCGCTGTGAGGAATGCGATGCGCCCATCCCGGCCGCCCGGCGCAAGGCCCTTCCCGGCGTGCGCCTGTGCGTGCCCTGCCAGGAGGCGCGCGACGCGGAGGAGGGCGGGTTCACCGGTTACAACCGCCGCGGCAGCAAGGACTCGCAGCTGCGCTGACGGTCAGATCCGGCTGAAGCTCCAGCCGATCGGGCGGCCATCCCGGTAGGGCATCACTCCGTGGAAGGCGCGCGGATCGTCGTCGAACACCAGTGGCAGGAAATGCCTGTCGCCTTCCCACATCGGCAGGACGTGGATGCGCTCGATGTCGACCCACTCCAGTGTCCCTTCGACGTTTGACCCCGGCGGCGTGCCTTCGAACGCCGTGATCAGGAACACGAAGCCCAGCCAGTCCTCACCGTTCTTGCCGAAGCCCGGCCAGCTGACGGTGCCGCGCAGCTGCAGGTCGGTGCATTCCAGCCCGGCCTCCTCCAGGATCTCGCGGCGCATCCCGGCCACCACGTCCTCGTCGGCCTCAAGCTTGCCGCCCAGCCCGTTGTACTTTCCCAGGTGCTCGTCGCCCGGGCGCGCGTTGCGATGGACGAGCAGCACCCGGCGGCGATCCGGCGAGAGGATGTAGCCGAGGGTGCCGATGATGGGGGTATAGGGCATGGGCGCTGGCGCGTGACGGGACGACGACAGTATCGCAGCGGATAATGCGCGATCGCATCGTCCACCGGATCCCGACATGAGCGGCCAGCAGCGCGAACTCACCATGCAGTTCCTTGCCGAACCCACCGACGTGAACTACGGCGGCAAGGTCCACGGCGGCATCGTGATGAAGTGGATCGACCAGGCTGGCTACGCGGCGGCCGTCGGCTGGAGCGGCACCTACTCCGTCACCGTGGCGGTGGGGGGCATCCGTTTCGTGGCGCCCATCTGCACCAGCGACCTGGTGAAGGTGTCGGCCAAGCTGGTCTACACCGGGTCGACGTCCATGCATTTCGCCGTCGATGTCACGGCCCGCGACCCCATGGGGGGCGCCGAGCGCCTGTGCACGCACTGCGTGATCGTCTTCGTGGCGATGGACGCCGTGAACGGCAAGCCCACGCCGGTGCCGCCACTGACGCAGGAAACCGAGGAAGACCGCCGCCTGGCGGAGTACGCCCTGAAGGTGATGGACCTCAGCAAGGGCATCGAGCAGACCATCGCCCGCTACCGCGATGCGGGAGAGGTCGGGCACGCGCCCGCCCCGGCTTCCGCACCGGCCCCCTGAAACGAAGAAGCCGCCCGGAGGCGGCTTCTTCACTGCGCTGCGTGCGTTCCGGTCAGAGCCCGGCGACGCGGCGCGCGGTCACCATGTGCGCGGCCCAGTAGCCGTCCAGCTTCGAGACGCTGACGTCGCGGCCGGTGCGCGGCGCGTGCACGAACTTGCCGTCGCCGATGTAGATGCCGACGTGGTCGACACGCGAGTTCCTGCCGTTGTTGAAGAACACCAGGTCGCCTTCCGCCAGCGAGGCGCGGTCGACCTTGGTCCCCTGCGACGCCATGTCGCGGGAGACGCGGGGCAGGTCGATGCCGACGGCGCGGAACACGTAGCCCACCAGGCCGCTGCAGTCGAAGCCGTTGGTGGTGGTGCCACCCCAGCGGTAGGGGGTGCCGAGCATGGCCAGTGCGCGCGACAGGACCTTCTGCACGCGGGAGGAATCCGCGGCGTCCATCGGTGCGGAGGCCGGCATCGCGGCGGCATTCAGCAGGCTGGCCGCATCGCCGACGGCGGACGCGTCGAACTGGCTGGTCACGCTGGAACGCTGGTCGACGGAGTCGACGCGGCCGGCGGTGGTTTCGTGTGCAAAGGCCGGGGCCGTGAAGGCCATGCCGGACAGGATGAGGATCGTGGTGGCGGCCTGCCTGGGCAGACGGCGGAGGCGGCTAGGGGTCGTCTCGGTCATCGTCACGCGTTCTTCATTCAACTAAACGAGTTGGGAGTGTGCCCGACGAACCGATCAAAAGCATTCAGAAAAACTTAAAAAAACGTTAAATCAACGAACTGAATGCACAAACCTGACCATCGCAATCACATGACCCTCACGTGCAACCCATTCATTTTTCACGGATCGATCACGCGGCGGGCACCTGAATAGCGTCCCAGCCAATAGGGCGTGTCGATCTGTTCCAGCCGGACCACGCTCCCGGTCCGGGGGGCATGGATGAAGCGGCCTTCACCCACGTAGATGCCCACGTGGCTAACCAGGCCGTCGTTTCCGAAGAAGATCAGGTCGCCGGGCTGGAGCTCGGGGACGTCGATGCGCGGCCCCTGGGCGGCCGCCAGTTCCCGGGAGGTCCGGGGTAGGCGCATGTCCAGCATGTCGCGGAAGACATAGTTGACCAGCCCGCTGCAGTCGAAGCCGCCCCCGGGCGTGGCTCCGCCCCAGACATAGGGGGTGCCGATCAGGCTGATGGCCCGCATCAGTACGGCGTTGGCCGCGTCCGCGCCATGCAGGTGGGTCACCGCCCAGGCGCTGGGTGCGGTGGCGACGATTGGAGGCGTGGTTCCGGAATCCCCGTCCGGGTGCCCGGCCAGGGCGGCCGGGGGCGCGAAGGCGAGGGCGGCCGCGGTCAGGGCAAGGACAAGCCAACGTCGATGCAACGCATGCACTGGTGCCATGGCAATGCTCTCCGGATAATGCATGGACGGCCCCCTGCCAGCGCCTGATCCGTGAGGTGTGGGTGAAATCTACCCCCATCTGAATCCAGATTTCAATACCTTAGAAGAATAACCTGATGAAAATTGAGAAAGACCGCGTCGTTCGCTTTCATTACACGGTGTCCGAAGCCGGCCAGCCGCCGACCGAAAGCTCCAAGGATCGGGACGAGCCGCTGGCCATCCTGTTCGGCCACGGCAACATCATCCCGGGGCTGGAGAAGGCGATGGAAGGCCATGAGGCCGGCGACACCTTCACCGCCGACGTCCCGGCGACCGAGGCGTACGGCGAGCGCCGCGATGGCCTGGGCCAGCGCATCCCCAAGAAGCATTTCGGCGATGCCAAGCTGGAACCCGGCATGCAGGTGGTGCTGAACACCAACTTCGGTCCGCGCGCGGTCACCGTCGAGAAGGTGGGCCTGACCACCGTCGACGTTGACCTCAATCATCCGATGGCCGGGAAGGACCTGCATTTCGACATCGAGATCGTCGAAGTCCGTGAAGCCACGCCCGAAGAGCTGGAGCACGGTCACGTCCATGGTGACGGCGGCCACCATCACTGAACTGGAGCCCGCACAGGTCGGTCGGCCCGCCGATGACGTCGTCGTTGTCGGCGGTGGCGTGGCGGGCCTGGCCTGCGCCCGTGCACTGCTCGATGCAGGGCGCGGCGTGCGGGTGCTGGAGGCGCGCACCCTAGGCAGTGGGGCGTCCCACGGCAACTGCGGGACATTGACGCCGAGCCACGCACCACCCTTGGCGGCGCCAGGGACCGTGATGACCGCGCTGCGCTGGATGCTGGTGCCGGATGCGCCGCTCTACATCCCCCCGCGCCTCGACCCGCATCTGTGGCGTTGGTTGTGGCGGTTCGCGTTGCATTGCAACGTGCGCGACTGGCGTGCCAGCGCGCATGCCAAGCATGCGTTGCTGGAGGATTCGCGCGCGCGCATCGAATCGTGGATCGCGCGCGACGGGCTGCAGTGCGAGTTCACACGCTCCGGCGAGGACTACGTGTTCCGCGACCCGCGTGCGTTCGAACATGAAATGGCGGAAGTGCCGCTGCTGCGCGAGCTCGGCATCGAACTCGAGCTCCTCGACGGTGCCGCGTGCGAGGCGGGCGAGCCGGCGCTCAAGCCCGGCGTCGCCGGCGCCATCCGTTTCAGTGGCGATGCGGCGTTGCGCCCGGACCACTACGTGGACGAACTGGCGCGGGTGGTGCGCACGCACGGTGGCGTGATCGATGAAGGCCGCGCGTTCACGGGCATCGAGCGCATCGATGGCGGCGTACGGGTGCAGACGTCCCAAGGCCCGCTGGACGCCCGCGACGTGGTGGTCGCGAGTGGGGCGTGGTCCCCGTTGCTTGCGCGCGTGCTGGGGCAACGCTGGCTGCGCGGCGTGATCCAGCCCGGGAAGGGCTATTCGATCACCTACGATGCGCCCCCGATGGTGCCGCGTCGTCCGCTGGTATTGCGCGACCACTCGGTCTGCGTGACGGCCTGGGGCAACAGCTATCGCCTTGGCAGCACGATGGAGTTTTCAGGCTACGACGCCACGCTCAATCCCCGCCGGTTGGCTGCGCTGGAACGCGGTGCGCACGCGTTCCTGCACGAGCCGGTGGGTCCGGCCGTGCGTGAGCGTTGGTGCGGCTGGCGTCCGATGTGTGTTGACGACGTGCCCCTGATCGGCGCAGTCCCCGGTGCGCCCGGTGTCTGGCTTGCGACGGGCCACGGCATGATGGGCGTGGGCATGAGCGCAGGCACCGGCCAGTTGCTGGCGGACCTGATGACCGGTCGCGATCCCGCGATCGATCCCCATCCGTATCGACCGGCGCGATTCGCATGACCGCCGTGTTCTCCCTGCATCGCGGCACGGCACCCCTGCTGGTCAGCCTGCCGCACGATGGCACGGCGGTTCCCGCGGACATCCTTTCGCGCCTCACGCCTTCGGCTCGGCGGGTGCCGGACACGGACTGGCATGTGTCGCGCCTGTATGCGTTCGCGCTTGGGCTGGGCGCATCGGTGCTCGTTCCCGCGCATTCGCGCTACGTGATCGACCTGAATCGTGGCGAGGATGATGTCTCGCTCTATCCGGGGCAGAACACCACCGGCCTGTGCCCGATCGTGCAGTTCAGCGGCGAACCGGTCTACCTCGATGGCGAAACGCCGTCACCCGACGAGGTCCGGGCGCGCGTGGACACGTTCTGGCGTCCCTATCATTCGGCCTTGCGCTCGGAACTGGATCGCATCCATGCGCTGCACGGGCGCGCGGTGCTGTGGGAAGGCCATTCGATCCGCGGCGAATTGCCGTTCCTGTTCGAAGGGCGCCTGCCCGA
>Ga0208126_1000003_pt1 | contig 42108 bp, 37 predicted proteins | sample SoimicmetaGmgHAA_FD_188334 | JGI IMG/M metagenome (GOLD analysis project Ga0208126, IMG submission 188334) | Soil and rhizosphere microbial communities from Laval, Canada - mgHAA (SPAdes) (version 2) | ecosystem: Environmental > Terrestrial > Deep subsurface > Rock core/Sediment | place: Laval... | reverse complement strand
GCGCGGCTGGAAAACCGCCGGGGGCGACCCTGTGAAGAACCGCGACCTCTGGGAACGCCTGGTCAACGCCGCGGCGAGGCACCAGGTGGAGTGGCGCTGGGTGAAGGGCCACGCCGGCGATCCCGACAACGAGCGCGTCGATGAGCTCGCGCGCAATGAAGCGATCAAGATGAAGGAACAGGTGGCCTGATGCGGCAAATCGTGCTCGACACCGAAACCACCGGACTCGAATGGCGCAACGGCAATCGCGTGGTCGAGATCGGATGCGTGGAACTCATGGAGCGCCGGCCCACCGGCCGCACCTTCCACACCTACCTCAACCCGAAGCGCGAATTCGAGCCCGGCGCGCAGGAGGTCACCGGACTGACGCTGGACTTCCTCGCCGACAAACCGGAATTCCACGAGCGGGTGGATGAATTCCTCGCCTTCATCGATGGCGCGGTGCTGGTCATCCACAACGCGGCGTTCGACGTCGGCTTCCTCGATTACGAGCTGTCGTTGCTGGGCCCGCACTACGGCCGCATCCACGAGCGCGCGACGGTGGAGGATTCCCTGCTGCTGGCACGGCAGAAATTCCCGGGGCAGCGCAACACGCTGGATGCCCTGTGCCGCAGGCTGGGCGTCGACAACAGCCACCGCACCCTGCATGGGGCGTTGCTCGATGCGCAGCTGCTGGCGGAAGCCTATCTGGCGATGACCTCCGGGCAGGGCGAGATCGGGTTCGCCGCCGAAGAAAGCGCAGCCCACGCGGGCGGCCAGGTGCGCATATCGCGGACGGAAGGCATCCCGCGTCCGCGCGTGCTGCCATCCGCCGCGGACCTGGCCGCGCACGCCGAGCGCATCGCCAAGATCGTCGCGAAAAGCGGCAGGGCGCTCTGGCCCGCCTGAGGATCAGCCGCGGCGGATCACGATCGCGGTGATGTTGTCGGAGCCGCCGCCATCGAGCGCGGCCGCGACGAGAACGTCCACCATTTCCTGCGCGCTGCAGTCGTCTTCGCCGAGGATGCGCGCGATCGCGGTGTCGTCCACGTGTTCGGTCAGCCCGTCGCTGCACAGCAGCAGCTGCGCACCGCGCGGAAAGTCGCCCTGGATGCTTTCGATGTTGAGTTGGCCCGGGTCGGTCACGCCGAGGGCCTGGGTGACCATCTTGCGGCGCGGGTGCACGCGCGCTTCCTCGCGGTCGAGCAGTCCCTGCGCCACCAGCTCTTCCACGTGGCTGTGGTCGTGCGTGAGCTGCACCAGTGGCTGGCCGGGGCGCCACAGGTAGGCTCGGCTGTCGCCGACCCAAGAGACTTCGAAGCGCTCGCCTTTCGCCTGCGCGGCCACCACGGTGGTGCCCATGGGCAGGGTGTCCGCACGCCGCCGCGACAGCCGCACGATGTCCTCACCAGCGATGCGCAGGGCCTGCGGCAAGGGCGTGCCGTCGCGGACCTCGCGCACGATGGATTCGCGTGCCAGGGCGCTCGCCACCTCGCCGTAGTCGTGGCCCCCGATGCCATCCGCCACCAGCCACAGGTTCAGCCCGCACTCGCCGTGGTAGGTGTCCTCGTTGAGGTCTCGGCGCAGGCCGGGGTGGGTCAGGTGGCCGAATTCGTACATGGGCTCGTGCGAGAGGGGGCTGCCTGCATGATCGCGGGGTCGGCTGGATTCGGCAAGCGCGATGGCGGTCATCCCCATTCCGTGAGGGTTGACGCACTTCCGGCGGATCGGTAACGTGGCGGCGGTCCACGGTCCGTCGCGCGTCCTGGGGAGTACGCGCGAATTCCGGAAGTGGACATCGTTGGGGAGGGTGCTGCGGTCGCATCGCGACGGTGGCACGAGATAAACGGGGAAGGGGAATCGTGGGAAATCACTCATACGGGCGCGCGCGCCACGTGATGGCGCGTGCCGTGTTCCTGGCATCGATCGTGGAAATGGCGTCCTGCCGGACAACGCCACCACCGGAATTCCACGGCCAGTGGAAACCGGTCAACCACTTCGCGGATGCGCCGCGGGAAATCCCGCTGCACGCGGCCTATGTGTATTTCGCGTCGCCATTGGACGTGACGCTGAAAGGCCTGCTCACGCGTTGGGCCGCCGACACGGGCGTGCCGCTGCGTTATGACGCCGGTTCCGACTACACCCTGTACTCGGCGGTGGAAGGCATCCGTACGGCGGATCGGGCCCGGGCCCTCGCCGGGCTGCAGCAGGCGTATGCCGCTCAAGGACTGGTGGTGCGCGATGAAGGCGGGATGCTGGTGGTGCGTCCGACCGCGGGCACCGCGCAGGGAGGCTCCCGGTGATCGGCGCCCGCAAACGCATCGGACCTGCGATCGATGCCGCGGTCGGCAAGGCCATCAATTACGAAATCACGATCGCCGATCTCGCGCGCCGCAGTGAACGCCGCGCGTGGCGGGTGGCCGGCGCCTCGCTGCTGATGTCGTTGTGCCTCGCCGCGGTTCTGGCGTGGATGCAGCCCCTGAAGCGCGATGTTCCATACCTCGTGATGGCGGATGCATACACCGGTACCGCCGCGCTGACCCGCGTTGCGGGCAGCCCCGACTTCGAGCGCATCAAGGCCAGCGACGCGGTGAACCGCAGCAACATCGCGCATTACATGCTGGCGCGCGAATCGTACGACGCGGACCGCATGGCCAACCCGGAATGGCGGATGCTGTACACGATGTCGTCGCACGACGTCATCAGCCAGTACCGGACCGAGCGCGACCATCGCAATCCCGACAGCCCGTATGCGCAATACGGCACGCAGACCGCGATCCGGGTGAAGCTGTTGAGCATCACTCCGATCGGTGGATCGCCATCGAAGCCGCCAACAGGCGCGACGGTTCGATTTCAGCGCCTGCTGTTCGACAACAAGAGTGGCGCGACCCGCGCGTTGGACAACAAGATCGCCACGATCGAATTCAAGTACAACGATGCGCTCAAGATGAACGACGAAGACAGCATCGCCAACCCGCTGCGCTTCCAGGTCACCAGCTACCACGTCGACAACGACGCCACCACGCCACCACCGCCGGAAATCGCAATGGCCCCGGCCAATGCGCCCGGAGCCACGCCATGAGCCGTCTCCGGATGATCCTGCTGGCGTCATTGCTGCTGTTGGCTCGACCGGCTGCAGCCCAGGTCGTGCAGGAATACGACTACGCGCCGGACCACATCTACCCGGTCCGCACCGGTCTTGGCATCACCACTGAAATCGAGCTCAGCCCGAACGAGAAGGTCCTCGACTACAGCGCGGGCTTCAGCAGCGGCTGGGACCTGACGCGGCGCGACAATGTGTTCTACCTGCGGCCCAGGAACGTCGACGTCGACACCAACCTGATGGTCCGCACGGAGACCCATGCGTACATCTTCGAGCTGAAGGTGGTCGCGACGGACTGGAAAGCGCTCGACCAGGCCAAGCAATCCGGGGTGCAGTACAGGATCACGTTCCGATATCCGAACGACACCCGGTTCGTCGCGAAAAAGGACGCGTCACCCGAGGCCAGCCTGAAGCTGGACCCGGCGCGGCCCTATTTCTTCGACTATGGCTATGCCACGCGGACCGGGGCCACCTGGCTCATTCCGGTCAACGTGTACGACGACGGGCAGTTCACCTACATCCGCATGAATGACCTCAAGGGGATTCCCACGGGGAATTTTCCCGCGGTCTTTGGCCGCCACCGCCTGCGTGACGAGGATTTCGTGGTCAACACCTCGGTGGAGGACAACGTGATCGTCGTCCATGGGGTGTATCCCTTCATGGTGATCCGCCAGGGCCCCAACGTCATCGGCATCCGTCGCGGAGGCAAGCAATGAATCACACACCTCCGAACGCAACGGATGGGGGCGACGCCAATACCTACGCGCCGGATGGCCGTGGCGATGCCGACGCCAATCCGTACCTGGCCCGCCAGGACCCTCGGGAAACCCCCGACCTGGATGCCGCCGCGCCCACGCTGACCGCGACCGAATTGCGGCAGCTCAACCGCAAGGCGCTGGTGTTGCTGATCGGCATCGTGGCGTTGCTGATGATGCTGGCGTCCTGGCTGATGCATTCACTGTCGACGCGGGGCGGGAGTGCCAAGGCCGGCACCAAGCCTGCGACACAAGTGATCGAGACACCGGACCTGCCGCAGCCGGCGCCGCTCGCACCGCCTGTGCCCGCCACGGCATCCGCGCCGATTCCGGTGATGGACAATGCACCACCGTTGCCCCCTGCCGATCCGCCGCACGGCGACGCCGGCCGTGACTCCGTCGGCGATGCGACGGTCAACGTCGCGCCCGCCGCACCGCGCGGGCCCAGCCTGGCCGAACGGCGGATGGCGAATGGCGCTGGCGCCGATCTCCAGGCCGCGGGGCAGGGCGGTGAGGGCGGCACACCCGGGCCAGGCCTGCCTGGGCAGTCGGCGCAGGGTGCGGCCGTGGCGCAGGCCGCGGACCCGGAGACCAGCGCAACTTTCCTGCATGCGCCTGATGCGTTGCTGGTGCGTGGCACCTACATCCGCTGCGTACTCGAAACCCGCATCGATACCGACCTGTCGGGATTCTCGTCCTGCGTCGTGTCCGAGCCGGTGTACTCCATCAACGGCCGTCGCCTGCTGCTTCCGCAGGGCTCCAGGCTGCTGGGTCGTTACGATCGCGGTGGCACCGCGCATGACCGTGTCGCCGTCGTGTGGGACCGCATCACCACGCCGAACGGCTTCGACGTGCGCATGGCCAGCCCTGGCGTGGACAACCTCGGCAGCGCGGGGCATGCCGGCCAGTACAGCGCGCACTGGCCCAGCCGGATCGCCTCGGCGGTGCTGATCAGCATGATCAGCGATGTCTTCAAGTACGCCGGCGAGAAATACGGCCCCCGCAGTGTCGTGGGATATCCCGGCACCGGCACCGTGGTGGACCAGCCGTTCCAGAGCAACACGGCGCAGACGATCGAGTCGATGGCCCAGCAGGCCATCCAGTCCAGTGCCAACCGTGCGCCCACGGTGCTCATCAACCAGGGCACGGTGGTGAACGTCTACGTAGCGCAGGACGTCGATTTCTCCGGGGTGCTGGCGGGGCGCTGATGGGCATGGACGGCGACCCGCCTCCGGTTTCGAGGATCTCCAGCGAGTTCCTCGACTACCAGTACGGCGCGCTGGGTATCCTCGAATACCTGAACTCCCCGCGCGTCACGGAGATCTGCATCAACCGCCCGGGTGAGCTGCACCTGGAAACCCGGGACGGCTGGAAGCACGTTCCGGTGCCCACCCTCACGTTCGAGCGTGCACGCCAGTTCTGCACGGCCGTGGTCAACGAGAGCAATACGGGCCAGCGCATCACGGATGCCGACCCCATGGTGTCGTTGACGTTTCCGACGGGCCAGCGCGCGCAGTTCGTGATCCCGCCCGCCTGCGACCCCGGCAAGGTGTCGATCACGATCCGCCTGCCTGCGCGGCAGGGCCGGAGCCTCCAGCAGTACGAGGAGGACGGCTTCTTCGACAACATCCTGGAACAGAAGGCCGGGCTGACGGACCACGACAGCGAGTTGCTGGACCTTCGGCGGCAGCGCAACTATGGCGAGTTCTTCCGGCGCGCGGTGCATTACCGCAAGAACATCGTCGTCTCCGGTGCCACCGGCAGCGGCAAGACGACCTTCATGAAATCGCTGGTCGACCACATCCCGATGCAGGAGCGACTCATCACCATCGAGGATGCGCGCGAACTGTTCATCCCCCAGGCCAACGTGGTGCACCTGCTGTATTCGAAGGGCGGACAGAGCACGGGCAACGTCACCGCGAAGTCGTGCATGGAAGCCTGCCTGCGCATGAAGCCGGAGCGGATCATCCTCGCGGAGCTGCGCGGCGACGAGTCGTTCTACTTCATCCGCAACTGCGCGTCCGGCCATCCGGGCTCCATCACCAGCTGCCACGCCGGCAGCACGGAACAGACCTGGGACCAGATGGCGCTGATGGTGAAGGCATCCCAGGAAGGTGCGGGGCTCGAATTCGCCACCATCAAGCGGCTGCTGATGCTCACCATCGACATCGTGGTGCACATCAAGGCGCATGGCGGCCGTCGTTACATCACCGGGATCGACTTCCGGCCCGAAGGCCGCGTGGATTCCTGACGATCAATGCGCCTTCGTGGCCGGTCGCTGCGGAAGCAGCACGATGCACGCGCAGATCGCGACCAGCAGCATCAATGATCCCTGGTAGCGATCCAGGTTCAATCCGCCCTTCGCCAGCGGCTTGTCCAGGAAATCACCCACCACCGCACCCAACGGGCGGGTCAACACGAACGCCGACCAGAACAGCGCCGTGCGCGACACGCGCGTGGTGAAGTACAGCACCGCGACCAGCACCAGCAGCCCACCGAAGACCAGGATGCCGCCGCCGTAGCCCATGCCCTGCGTATCCGCGACCCAGTCGCCAAGCGCGGTGCCCAGCGTCTGCGAGAAGGTGATCGTCAACCAGTAGAACCACTCGGAGCGCGCATCGCGCACGCTGTCCACGGCAATCGTGCCGGTGGTGCGATACCAGGCGAACAACGAGCCCAGCAGCAGCAACAACAACAATGACGAGCCGCCGGTGTAGCCGATGCCGAGCGAGCGGTCGGCGAAGTCCGCCAGCGTGGTGCCCACCGTGGTGCTGGCGACGATCGTGGTCCAGTAGAGCCATTTGTTGAACTGGTTGGACCGGATCTGTGCGATCACGGCCGCGATGAACACCACAGCGAAGATGAGCGTGCCGATGAGATAGCCCGGATGCCAGGCGGAGGCACTGGCGTTCGGCGTGGTCTCGCCCAGCCACGACATCGTCACCGCGTCACCGCCGATTTCGCCGAGCGTGGTCGCGAGGATCTTGATGATCCAGAACCCGAGGGTGATGGCCGGGACCTTGGCGATCCAGTCGGCGGCGGATGTCTCGCGGAACGAGTCGTTCATGGTGGGACCGGGCGCGGAAAGGCACAGCCTACGCCAGGCACAAAAAAACCGCCGTAAAGGCGGTTTTCCGGTATCTGGTGGGCGGTGCAGGGTTCGAACCTGCGACCCTTGCCGTGTGAAGGCAATGCTCTACCGCTGAGCTAACCGCCCGGAGCCGCGCAGTATAACGGGGCTCAGGGGGGCTTGTCAGCCCGGCCTCAGAACTTTTCCTTGAGGATGCGCTTGAGCTCGGTTTCCACCGTGCCCTTCATCGCGGAAAACAGCAGGCCCAGCTTGGCCTCGATGTCCAGCATCCCCGGCAGCAGGGTGATGCGGCCGTCCACCCCGGGGCGCTGGAAGTGCAGCACGTCGCCATCCCAGCGCGACACCACGCCCAGCTTCTCCGACAACTTCTTCGCCAGCGCGTCGACCGCGTGCCGGGCCTTGGCATCGGACAGGGGGTGGGCGTGACGCAGGTGGATCGTGGCCATTCGCAGGTCATGTGCGGCGTGCGGGATGGCGATGGTGCCACGTACAATCGGCCACATCGTGAATACCCATCTCCTGCGCTTCCCGAACCACGAACACGCCGACCTCGTGCTGGAGCAGGGGGCGACGAATGTCGGTCGCGACCCGGACCACGACCGTGGCTTGGCGATCCTGCCGCGCGACCAGCCCGCGCTCGTGCAGATCGCCATCGACCGGCGGGGCGTCTGGATGTCGGTTGCCGACGCCACCTGGGGCGTGCACGTCAACGGCCGTCCCGTGCAGCATCTCGCGTGCCTGCGTGCGGGCGACACGCTGCATGTCGAAGGAATGGAAATGCAGCTGCTGCGCGAATGCGCGCCGGCGGCGCCGTCCCAACCCGCGGCTGCGCCCGCCACGCCGGCCCCGGTGCTGCGTGGCGTGGCCGGTCCGTTGTATGGCCAGGCGCTCGAAGCGGAGACCGCGGCGCAGCGCATCACGCTCCAGTCCGGGGATGCATTGCAGGCGTTCCGTCTCAACGCGAATGGCACGGGGATCGATGTCAGTTCCACTGAGGCCAATGCCTTACGCGTGAACGGCTTTCCCGTATCTGCCGCCACGCTGCGGCTGGGCGACCAGCTCGCCCTTGCCGATGGCCAGCGGTTCGTGCTCGAAGGGCCGGGCAACGTGCCCAAGCCCGTGGCGGCGCCGTCGCCCCGCGCTGCCGCGCGGGATGCGGCCGATGCGCTTGGCCAGGAAGTGCGCCGCTGGTCGGTGCCGTGGGTGCTGGTGTCGGCCGTGGTCATCGCGCTCGCCCTGCTTGCGGTGTTCTGGTTCGGCGCATGACACGCGGGCTCAATTTCAGCGCCGGACCGTCCACGCTGCCCGAGCCGGCGCTGCGCCAGGCGCAGGCCGAACTGCTGGACTGGCGCGGGACCGGTGCCTCCGTGGCCGAACTCAGCCATCGTGGCGCCCCGTTCATGGCGCTGGCGGCAGAGATCGAAGCCGACCTGCGGCGCCTGCTCGATGTGCCGGAAAGCCACGCCGTGCTGTTCATGCAGGGCGGGGCCACGCTCCAGCAGGTGCTGGTGCCGCTCAATTTCGCCGCGCCGGGCCAGGCCGCCGGTTACCTTGTCACCGGCCACTGGAGCAAGGTGGCGATGAAGCAGGCGCGTCCATACGTGGACGTGCGCGAGATCGCCAGCAGCGAACCGGGCGGCTTCCACGGCGTGCCACCGCGCGAAACCTGGCAGGTGCCGGCAGACGCGGCGTACGTGCACGTCACTGGCAACGAAACGATCCACGGCGTGGAGCTGCCGGACGTGCCCGACGCGGGCGATATCCCGGTGGTGATGGACGTCAGTTCCAACATCGCCTCCCGGCCGATGGATTTCTCGCGTGTCGGCATGGCCTACGCCGGCGCGCAGAAAAACCTGGGTCCATCCGGCGCCACCGTGGTCATCGTCCATCGAGACCTGCTGGAACGCGCGGGGCAGCCGCGCGGCGACATCCTCGTGCTGAAATCGCATGCCGCCCAGGGGTCCATGCTCAACACGCCGGCCACGTTCAACTGGTACCTGCTGGGCCTGTGCGTGCGCTGGATGCTGGACGAAGGCGGCACGCCGGAGTTCGCGCGCCGCAACGCACGCAAGGCTGCGTTGCTCTATGGCGCGATCGACGGCTCGGGCGGCTTCTACCGGAACGATGTGGACGCTGGCGTCCGCTCGCGCATGAACGTGCCGTTCGTGCTGCACGACCCCGGGCTCGACGCTGCCTTCCTCGCCGAGTCGGAAGCCCTGCACATGATCGGCCTGAAGGGCCACAAGGCCGTGGGCGGCATGCGCGCATCGCTGTACAACGCAATGCCCGAGTCCGGCGTGCAGGCGCTGGTGGATTTCATGCGCGATTTCCAGGCCCGTCATGGCTGACTGGATCGCATCGCGTGGCCAGCCGCCGCGCGGCGTCCTGCAGGTTCCAGGCGACAAGTCGGTTTCGCACCGCGCGGTGATGCTGGCCTCCATCGCTGATGGCACGTCGCGCATCGACGGGTTCCTGGAGGGCGAGGACACGCGCGCCACCGCTGCGGTCTTCGCGGCGCTGGGCGTGCGCATCGAGGCGCCGGAACCCGGTGTCCGCATCGTGCATGGCGTGGGCATCGATGGGCTGCGTGCACCGGTGGCGGCGCTGGATTGTGGCAATGCCGGCACCGCGATGCGCCTGCTTGCAGGCCTGCTCGCGGGCCAGCCATTCGCGTCGCGACTGGTAGGCGACGCGTCGCTGTCGGCACGCCCGATGGCGCGCGTCACCGAACCCCTTGCACGGATGGGCGCGCGGATCCGGACCGCCGAGGGCGGCCTGCCGCCGCTCGACATCACGCCCGTGCCGGCACTGCAAGGCATCGACATCACGTTGCAGGTCGCAAGCGCGCAGGTGAAATCGGCAGTGCTGCTGGCCGGGTTGCAGGCACATGGCACGACCTGCGTGCACGAGCCGCGCCCCACGCGCGACTACACCGAGCGCATGTTGCGCGCGTTCGGCGTGGCGCTGGATTTCAAACCCGGATTCGCACGGATCGAAGGCGGGCAACGCCTGGGTGCGTGCGAGGTCCATGTGCCTGCGGATTTCTCGTCCGCCGCGTTCGCGCTCTCGGCGGCCGCGATGCGGCCCGGCGCCGAACTGCGATTGCCCGCGATCGGCATCGATCCACGGCGGACCGGCCTCCTGCACGTGTTGCGTGCCATGGGTGCAGACATCGAGGTGGTCCCCGATGCGGACGATCCGGCCATCGGCGACATCCTTGTGCGTGGGCGTCAATTGCGTGGCATCGACGTGCCGGTGGAGGCCGTCGCGGACATGATCGACGAGTTCCCGGTGCTGTTCGCGGTCGCGGCGTTGGCCGGGGGCGTGACCCGGGTGCGTGGCGCGCAGGAATTGCGGGTCAAGGAATCGGACCGCATCGCCACGATGGCCGCGGGGTTGCGCGCGCTGGGCATCCGCGTGGACGAGACCGATGACGGCGCCGACATCCACGGTGGCGCCGTGCAGGGCGGCCGGATCGACAGCCATGGCGACCACCGGATCGCGATGGCCTTCGTGGTGGCCGCGCAATGCAGCGCGGGCGAGATACGCATCACCGACGTCGCCAACGTGGCGACGTCCTATCCGGGGTTTGCCGAATCCATGCGCTCCGTCGGGATGTCGCTGCGCGACGCCTGATCAGTTCTGCGGTTCGAACACGAACGGCACCACCACGCTGCCCACCGTTGCCACGCCATTTTGCGAGGCGGGGTGGAAGCGCCAGCGGCGCACGGCCTGCAGCGCCGCGCGATCGAGATCCGGCTCGCCGCTGCTCTGCACGAGACTTGAATCGGTGGGGACGCCATCCGGTCCCACTTCAACGCGCACCAGCACCTTTCCGCCGATGCCGGCACTGAGCGCGCGGCGCGGATATTGAGGCGGTGGCGTGGACAGCGGGCTCGGCTGGACCACCGGCGAGGCCGCGGGTTGCGAGGGTTCGGCCGGGCGCGGCGCTTCGGCAACCGGCTTGGGGACCGGCGGCGGACGCGGCGTTTCGAGGATATGCGGTACCGGCTGGTTCGATGCGCCGGTTTCGGGCTCCGCGGTCCCGAGGGCGCCTTCCGCACCCGGTACAGGCACCGGCAAGGGCTGGTATTCGTCCGTGGCCTCGGGCTTGGCCACGGGCTCCACCCTGAAGAACTGTTGCTGGCGCTGGTGGTTCCAGATCAGCAGGAACAGCAGCAGGCCGACGGCGAAGGCACCGCCCAGCCACCACAGTGCGCGACGCTGGCCAAGGCCGGCCGGAAGGGAACGGGATACACGCGATTCGGGTTTCGACATGTCGCCATGGGGGAATTCGGTCGGCCCCATTCTTGCATAATGACGGCATCCCACGCCGTGCTCCGCCCGATGCTTGATCCCCAGCTCCTGCGCAATGATCCCGCCACTATCGCCACGCGGCTCGCCACGCGCGGGTTCACGCTGGATGTGGGAACGCTCGAGCACCTCGAGTCCGAGCGCAAGGGCCTGCAGGTGCGCACCCAGGAGTTGCAGAACCTGCGCAACACGCGCAGCAAGGCGATCGGACAGGCCAAGGCCAAGGGCGAGGACGTATCCACGCTGATGGCGGAGGTCGCCGGATTTGGTGATGAACTGAAGGCCAGCGAAACCCGGCTCGATGCCATCCGTGGCGAGATCGAGGACTTGGCGCTCGTCATTCCCAACCTGCCGGACGATTCCGTGCCGCAGGGCGAAGACGAAGCCGGCAATGCCGAGCAGCATCGCTGGGGTACGCCGCGCACGTTCGATTTCGAGGTGAAGGATCACGTCGAGCTGGGCGCGCGCCACGGCTGGCTGGATGCGGAAACCGCGGCCAAGCTGTCCGGCTCGCGCTTCACCGTGTTGCGGGGCAGCCTTGCGCGGCTGCACCGCGCGCTCGCGCAATTCATGCTCGACCTCCACACCGGCGAGCATGGTTACGAGGAAACCAGCGTGCCGTTGCTGGTGAACGCCGACAGCATGCGTGGCACCGGCCAGCTGCCGAAGTTCGAGGACGACCTGTTCTCCACCGTGGTGGGCGAGGGCGACGGCGCGTCGAAGCGCTATCTCATTCCGACTGCGGAAGTGCCGCTGACCAACACCGTGCGTGATTCGATCGTCGATGCGGACACGCTGCCCCAGCGCATGGTTGCGCATTCGATGTGCTTCCGTGCGGAGGCCGGCAGTGGTGGACGCGATGTGCGCGGCATGATCCGCCAGCACCAGTTCGAGAAGGTCGAGCTGGTGTCCGTCACCGCTCCCGGTGAAAGCGATGCCGAGCACGAACGCATGACGCGTGCCGCGGAAACCGTGCTGGAACGGCTGGGACTGCCATACCGCCGCGTGCTGCTGTGCACCGGCGACATGGGCTTTTCCGCGCGCAGGACCTACGACCTCGAGGTCTGGTTGCCATCACAGGCCACCTACCGCGAAATCTCATCCTGCTCCAACTGCGGCGATTTCCAGGCCCGGCGCATGCAGGCCCGCTGGCGCAATCCCGCCACCGGCAAGCCCGAGCTCGTGCATACGCTCAACGGGTCGGGCGTCGCCGTGGGTCGCGCCCTCATCGCGGTGATGGAGAACTACCAGCAGGCCGATGGCTCCATCACCGTGCCGGAGGCGCTGCGTCCGTGGATGGGCGGGGTCGAGCGCATCGCCTGACCCCGCGTGAGAGAATCCATACTCCGGAAAGGTGGCCGAGTGGTTTAAGGCAGCGGTCTTGAAAACCGCCGTGGCAGTGATGTCACCGTGGGTTCGAATCCCACCCTTTCCGCCAATCCAGGTTCGCCACGCATACGCGGCGGCTCGCGGGTTCAGCCCCGCAACCTGATCCGCTTGGCCTGGTCCTTGTAGTCCTTCTTCGGATCCACGCCGAGCAGCGTCTTGATACCGGCCAGCAGGCTGCTTCCGTTCTCCCAGATTTCCGCCGTGTCCGGGTCGAACCGGACCAGTCTCAGCTTCGGATCGTCCTTGCCGGTGTACCACGCGGCGATGAAGGGATTCCACAACCGGTCGACCACCTCTGGATCGGTGTCGGCGACCAGGGTTCCACCGACGGTGGCGAACAGGTCGTGTCCCTTCGAGGTCAGCATCATCAACCCGTTGGCGCGCCGATGCGTTTCCAGCCGTTGGCCGATGTCGGTGTCGATGGAGGTGAAGAACCAGATCGGTCCGCGAGCGTCTTCGGCGATGGCCGTCATCGGGCGCGGATACACGCCGTCGGCGCCGAGCATGACCGTGCGGTCGCTGTCGAGCGCTTTCCAGAACGCGTCCTGCAAGGCCTGCTTGGTGGGCATGGCGGAAGCCTCATCGATGGGAATGGATGTGTTTTTAGGCGATGGATCGTGAGTGCGCCGTCATCCGTGGCCTGGACGGGTTCGGATTTTCCCGACGCCACGGTACGGAAAGTGACGGTTGTCACGAATCAAATGCGACCGTACTCTTGCCCGGCATCGATTCCGAATGAGGGTGAGGAATGACGATCCGGGTGTATCTGGTGGACGACCATGCGCTGGTCCGCGCAGGCATGCGCATGATCCTGTCGGGGGAAGTGGACATTGAAGTGGTCGGCGAGTCCGACAGCGGGGAGGCGGGCTTGCCCGAGATCCGGCGGCTCAAGCCTGACGTGGTGCTCTGCGACCTGCACCTGCCGGGGGTCACCGGGCTTGAAGTCACCGAGCGGATCGCCCGCGGGCAATCCGGCACCCGCGTGGTCATCGTTTCCGTGCTCGAGGACGGGCCGATGCCAAAGCGCCTGCTCGAAGCAGGCGCGTGCGGTTACGTGGGGAAGGGTGGCGACTCGCGCGAACTGGTGCGGGCCGTCCGCGAGGTGGCGCAGGGCCGTCGTTTCCTCGCCAGTGCGGTCGCGCAGAACCTTGCGCTCTACACCGTGGAAGGCTCGGCATCGCCGTTCGACGGATTGTCGCGGCGTGAACTCGAAGTGGTCATGCTGCTTGCACGTGGCATGCGCCAGGACGACATCGCCCGCAAGTTGTCGTTGAGCGCGAAGACGGTGAACACGCACAAGTCGCGCGCGTTCGGCAAGCTCAACGTGCGCGACTCGATCGCGCTTGCGCGCCTCGCTGCCCAGTACGGCGTGTCCGACGCCCTGGCGGCCTGACCCTCAACCGCGGATCGTCGTTCGCTGATCGATACCTGGCACCGGGCGCGAACGCCCGGTGCCTCTTGAACTTACGTCGGCTGCGTCGGATCCGCGTGGCCGCTGTCGTTTTCCGCGTGCGGCTCCGGCAGTCCTTCGCCCGGTGCGTCCGGCATCGATGCCGGGGCCGGGGCCGGCGCGGCGACCACGCGCGGTGCAACTCGGTGGGTGTCCGCCAGCGACACGGCAATCGCTGCGGACAACGGCAGCGAATGGATGATCTCCTGCTGGCGTTGACGCTGGGCTGCAATGGTTTCGCGCGGCGCCGGCGAAGGCGCGGCCGGTGCCACGTCCTGCTCCAGCAACTCGTCGGCGGACGCGGGTTCCGCGGGTGAGGCCTCGGCCTCGGCGCTGGTCGTGGTGGATGCCGGTGCTTCAACCATCTCCACGTGCATTGGGGGTTGAACATCCGTGGCCTGCACGACTTCGACCGATGCCTGTTGCACCGGAACCGCAGTGGCCGTTACCGGTGCACTGGCCGGTTCGATGTCATCGAAATCGAACTCGGGTTGCGCGCCCCTGCTGATCGACTGTGTCTCCTCGCCATCGTCCAGCAGGTTCTCCTCACCACCCTCGGCGGACTCGCCCTCGCCGGGACCACGACGGCGGCGACGGCCACCACGACGCCCGCGACGGCGCTTCGGCTTGTCATCATCTTCAGCAGTGTCGGCATCAACTGCCTCGGCTTTGACGCCGTTTGCGGGCGTTGCATCGGCATCGGCATCGGGGGACCCAGCAGCGGGCGCAGCGACCGGCGCTTCATCCACTGCAGCGACGGCCGCCCCGATGGTGGCTGCGGCGGACGATGGCGTCTCCGCGATGATCTCGGCCGCTGGCACCGCGTCGGCAGTTGCCACGGCCTCGGTCGCGCCCGCTTGCGTGTTCTCGCCACCCTCGCCGCGACCACGGCGGTTGCGGGAGCGGCGGCGATTGCCGGAACGCGCTTCCTGCGCGTTGCCTTCCGTATCACCCGTCACGGGCGTGGCATCCGTGCGCGGCGTGTCCTTGGCGCGCGGCTCGTCCTTCGGCGCCTGCTGCTGGCGCGGCTCGTTGCCGCGGCGCTGCTCGGCCCGCGTTTCGTTGGCCTGCGCATTGTTCCCACCACGCTTGCGGTTGCCATCCTTCTGGCCGCCGCTGGTGCCGCTGCCCTGGCCATCGCGCGGGCGACGCTCGTTGGGCTTGCGGCCATCGCGCCCGTCGCCCCTGGCTTCGCGCACGGGCGTAGCAGCGGGCGCGGATGCGGCCGGTGTTGCCGCGGGCTCGGCATCGCCGACGAGGGCGCTCACCAACCGGCCCAGCAGGCCCTTGCGGCGTGCGGATGGCGCGGGCGCAGGCGCAGCGGCAACCGGTGCCGGAGCGGGCACCGGGGCCGGCGGCGGCGTGGGTGCCGGTTCCGGGCGTATGGGTGCCGGCGCGGCCGGCTTGACCGCCTTGACCACGGGCTGCGGGATGTTGAGGTGGTTCTTGGTCAACGCGTGCGTCGGAACCTTGCGCGGCGTGCCGCGGTGGTAGCTCGGGCGCGAGGACTCCTCGCCCAGCTCGTTCTCGCGGATGCGCGTGACTTCGTAATGCGGCGTGTGCAACTGCTCGTCGGCCACGATCACGATCGGCGCGTCATGGCGCTTCTCGATCTCCGACAGCGCCGCGCGCTTCTCGTTCAACAGGTAGTTGGCGATCTCCACCGGGGCCTGCACCAGCACCTGTCCGGTGTTGTCCTTCATCGCATGCTCCTCGGCCACGCGGATGATCGACAGCGACAGCGACTCCACGCTGCGCATGCGGCCATGGCCTTCGCAACGCGGGCACACGATCTGGCTGGCTTCGCCCAGCGAGGCGCGCAGCCGCTGGCGGCTCATTTCCATCAGGCCGAACTTGGAGATGCGGCCGAGCTGCACGCGCGCACGGTCCTGGCGCAACGAATTCTGCAGGCGGTTCTCCACGTCCCGCTGGTGCTTGCCCGAATCCATGTCGATGAAGTCGATCACAACCAGGCCGCCCAGGTCGCGCAGGCGCAACTGGCGGGCCACTTCTTCGGCCGCCTCCAGGTTGGTATGGAACGCGGTCTCCTCGATGTCGCCGCCCTTGGTGGCGCGCGCGGAGTTGACGTCGATCGCGGTCAGGGCCTCGGTCTGGTCGATCACCAGGGCGCCGCCCGACGGCAGGCGCACCTCGCGTTCGTAGGCGCCTTCGATCTGCGACTCGATCTGGAAGCGGTTGAAGAGGGGCGTGTCGTCGGTGTAGTGCTTCAGCTTGCGCAGGTTGTGCGGCATCACCTGCTCGACGAACTCGCGGGCCTCGGCGTACATCTCCGGCGTATCGACCAGGATCTCGCCCACGTCCGGCCGCATGTAATCGCGCAGGGCGCGGATGATCAGTCGCGATTCCTGGTAGATCAGGAACGGCGCGGGCTTGGAAAGCGCGGCCTCGGCGATCGCCTTCCACACCGACAGCAGGTAATCCAGGTCCCACTGCAGCTCTTCCGCGTCACGGCCCACGCCGGCGGTGCGGATGATCACGCCCATGCCGTCGGGGATCGCCAGTGCATCCATGGCCCGCTTCAGCTCGGCGCGGTCATCGCCCTCGATGCGGCGCGAGACACCGCCCGCGCTCGGCGAGTTGGGCATCAGCACCATGTAGCGCCCGGCCAGCGAGATGAACGTGGTCAGGGCGGCTCCCTTGTTGCCACGCTCGTCCTTCTCGATCTGCACGACCACTTCCTGGCCTTCGCGCAGCAGCTCGCGGATGTTGCCGGAACGGTGGTCGCTGCCCGGCTGGAAATAATCGCGCGAGATTTCCTTCAGCGGCAGGAAGCCGTGGCGTTCCGCACCGTATTCCACGAAGGCCGCTTCGAGCGAAGGCTCGATGCGCGTGATCTTGCCCTTGTAGATGTTGGACTTCTTCTGTTCCTTCGACGGCTGTTCGATGTCGATGTCGTAGAGCGACTGGCCGTCGACGATGGCAACGCGCAGTTCTTCTGCCTGCGTTGCGTTGATGAGCATGCGTTTCATATTGCGTCCCTCGCGCTTCCGCACGCGGCACGCCTGGCGTACTGCCTGGATCCATCCGCGATCCGCCGGGGCGGATCGTCCTGAATTGTCCAGCGCTGCAACACCACGGCTGGCCGCGGGAGCGCTTGTTGTCCTTGCTGTTGTCGGGTGCCGGCGGCGGTCGCGATGACCGGTCTCGCCGCACGGCGCGTGTTCGTTGCGCGGGTGACATGCACCCGGCGATCCGCATTGGCTGCCGCGCGTCCGGTTAACATGGCCGCCCCGGGGGCGGTGGTTTCGTTCCGCGTGGAATTCGCACAGGCGGCTTTTGGCCGTGATCTGCTGCGAAAACAGCAAGTTGTATCGCCCGCCGAGTGTAGCAGATTGCCGATGCCCGATTCAGTTTCAAACCCCGGTCCCGGGGTTCGCATGGTCGAGGTCCCGGAGGATCGCGCCGGCCAACGGCTGGACAACTTCCTGTCCGGGCACCTCAAAGGTATTCCCAAGTCATTGATCTACAAGATTCTTCGCTCGGGGCAAGTCCGCGTGAACGGAGGCCGGGCCAAGCCGGAACGCAAGCTGGATGCCGGCGACCAGGTGCGGATTCCGCCGGTGCGGGTCCCGGAGGAGGGGGAGTCGGCGCCACCGCCCAAGGGCCTGTTGCAGGCGCTGGACCAGGCGATCGTGTTCGAGGATGCCCGCCTGCTGGCACTCAACAAGCCGTCCGGATTGGCCAGCCACGGTGGCAGTGGCATCCGCCACGGCGCGATCGAGGCGCTGCGCGCGTTGCGGCCAGGTGAATCGCTGGAGCTGGTGCACCGGCTGGATCGCGATACCTCCGGGCTGCTGATCATCGCCAAGAAGCGCTCGGCGCTGCGCGAGTTGCAGGCCCTGCTGCGCGAGGACCATGGCGCCGGGATCGACAAGCGCTATCTCACGCTGCTGGTCGGCCGGATGCCGGGCGGGGTGATGGATGTCGATGCGGCACTGCATATCGGGCTGCGCCAGGGCGGCGAACGCCACGTGCAGGTGAATCCAGCCGGCAAGCCATCATCGAGCCAGTTCAAGGTGTTGGAACGCCGCGGTGGGCACTCCTATTGCGAGGTGCGCATCCACACCGGCCGCACCCACCAGATCCGCGTGCACGCCAGGCACATCGGCCATCCGGTCGCCGGCGACGACAAATACGGTGATGTCGAGGCCAACCGTCGCCTGCGCGAGCAATGCGGGTTGAAGCGGCTGTTCCTGCACGCGGCGAGCCTGCGCTTCGCGCTCGATGGTGGCCGGGTGGACTACGTGCTGGACGCCCCGTTGGCGCCGGACCTGCGCGAAGTGCTCGACAAGCTGGGCTGACGCGGGGGTCAACCCGCCAGCGTGTCCGCCTTCGCGGCGCAGATGAAATCGTTCTCGCTCAAGCCACCCACGTCATGCGTGGACCAGCGCACCACGCACCGGTCGTAGTGCACCGACAGGTCCGGATGATGGTCTTCGCCGTTCGCCATGTGGGCGAGCGCGTTCACGAACGACATCGTGCGGTAGTAGTCCTTGAAGGTGAACGTGCGGGTCAGGGCATGGCCGTCTTCGGCGAGGTCCCAGCCCGCGACCTGCGGCATCAGTTCGCGGATCGCGGCTTCGCCCAGCCGGTGTTCCTGGCCACGGCGCGGGCTGCAATGGGCCTGGGATAGCGGGACGAGGTTGGTCATGGCGGGCTCCTTGTGCTGGCTGCAACGTCAGCTGACCGGGCCGTTCAGGCGTGGCCGCGGCCCGCTGGCGTGCGGCAGGCGGGGGGCTAGAATACTTCCATGATCGATATTTCCGAATCCGCCCAGGCGCATTTCCGCAAGCTCATCGAGCGCGAGGCGATGCCCGGGCTCGGCGTGCGCCTGTCCGCCCTCAACGCCGGCACGCCGCGCGCCGACGTGCGGCTCGAGTTTGCCGGCCCGGATGACCTGGGTGGCGACGAATGGGCCATCGACTGCAACGGGTTCACCTTGTGGGTGGATGCCGGCAGTGCCCGGGCGCTGGATGGCGCGAACATCGACTACGTTGCCCAAGCCACCGGTGGGCAACTGCAGATCCGCGCACCGAAGGTGAAAGGCGAGGTTCCTGGTGAGGGCGCGTCGCTGGTGGAGCGCGTGCGGCATTGCGTGGAACACGAGATCAATCCGCAGCTGGCCAGCCATCGCGGCCATGTGGAGCTGGAGGAGGTCACGGCTGATGGCGTCGTGGTGCTGCGCTTCGGCGGCGGTTGCCACGGCTGCGGGATGGCCGACGTCACGCTCAAGCAGGGCATCGAGAAGACGTTGATGGAAAAGGTGCCCGGAGTAACCGGCGTGCGCGACGCGACCGACCACGACACCGGCTCGGCGCCCTACATGCCGCGCGGGCACTGACAGGTCCCGCAGCGCCGCATGTTTTCACGAGAGGAACTTGCGGAGGCATTGAACCGGCAACGACGCCGGCTCAAATCGATCCGGCCGGCCGCAGCCACGGATGATTCCAGGTCCTGGGGGCACTGGCTGCAACTGCAGCCTGCAGATCCCGCATCACCGCGTTTTTCCGAATGGGAGCTGCGCGGCATCTTCGCCGCGCGCCCGTTGCGGGCCCGGCCCCGTGCAAGCCGCGACGATCTCGCACGCTGGGATGCATTCGCAACGCTGTTCCGGCAGCAGTGGGAGCCGGCGAGCCGCGACGAACGCGGGCTGCGCATCGGCGCCGGCATCCTCAGCCTGCTTGCGAACGTGTTCTTTGCTGCCATGCTGCTGTGGTTGATGTACCTGCGCTTCATCGCACCACCCGCAGTCGACGATGGCGTCGAGTCGATCCGCGTGCAGATCCTGGGGCAGGGCACGCGATCGGATGAGGGGGGTGGCTCGCCGGCGCCGCGGCCCCAGGTCGACGTGGCAAAGACGTCACCCACACCGGCCCGGGACTTTCCGCAGCCCGCCGGGGCTGCAGGAACCACGCCACCGGCCGAGCAGCCGGCGCTCGAGGAGGCCGCGATCAGTGCACCGGTTGTTCCCGTGCAGACGACCGTCCAGCCCTCTCCCTTGGCCACGCCCGCGCCGCTGGCACAGGTGACCCCCGAGGTCGCCCAGCCGGTACAGGTATCGAAAGCCATCGAGGACGTGCCGGCGCGCGTTCAGTTGCCACCCACGCGCGTCATTCCGATCGCGCAGGCCCAACCCCGCGTGCAGGCATCGGCATTGCCCGAGGTCGCAAGCGTGCCGATGGCCGAGCCCGCGCCAGCGCCGGCACCCGCACAGCCCACGGCACCAGCGCCTGCGGAAGCCGCGCCGTCGCGGTTGCCATCGCTGCAGATCCCACGCATCGCGGCCGCGCAGGCAGCCCCGGCGGTGCAGGTCCAGGATGTTGCGGGCGCGGTGAGTGCATTGCCGACCCGTGAGCCGCCCGGAGGTGCCGTGGGCACCCCCAACGCCACTTCCGCATCCACGGGGGCACCGGCGTCGGTCGCGGGTGCAGGCACGGGCATCCAGCCCGCCGCGCGCGGGACGGGAGCGGCAACGCGTTCAACCCCCGGGGCCGGGACATCAGCACTCAAGAACGACGATTGGGGTGCGGCCTCGCGGAACGTCGCCGGCTCGCCACAGGGCAATGCAGCCCGTGGTTCAGCCAGCCGCCTGGGCTCGACGCCCGTGGGCGACCTGCTGCCGGACACGTTCAAGGCGCATCCACCGAATCCCTACAAGGAAGGCAGTTGGGTCAAGCGCCCGGGCCTTGCGGTCAAGGGGACGGTCTTCGACAAATACTGGATCCCGCCGCAGACCCTCATCGACGAGTGGTTGAGCAAGGGCATCAAGGCGATCTCGATTCCGCTGCCCGGCAGTGACACCGTGGTGCTGAAGTGCGTGGTCTCGCCGTTCGGTTTTTCCTGCGCGCCGGGCGCGGGCAAGAACGGGGTGCATGACCAGCCGGCCGTCGCGCGCAGGCCGCCGGCGGTGCCCTTCAAGCGCAGCCTGTTCGAGGACCAGAACGCCTTGGGTGCGCCCGCGCCCGCAGCCAGCGGAAAGTGAACCGAAAGAAAAAGCCCGCGCATGGCGCGGGCTCTCTGGTGTGGCTGGACGATGCGGTCAGTGCTGGCCGGCGAGGTCGGTCAGGTGGCCGGGCTGCGAGGAAAAGTACCCCGCCAGATCGGCGATCTGCTGGTCTGTCAGGGCCTTGGCCTGCGCTGACATGATCGGATGGTCGCGTTCGCCATCGCGGTACATCTGCAACGAGTGCTCCAGGTAGTCGTTGTACTGACCGGCAAGGTGCGGATAGGTCGGATCGATCGGCGCATCGCCGCCCTTGCCATGGCAGGCGGCGCACGTAGTCTCGGCCATCTCCTTGCCCTTGGCTGCATCGCCGGCAGGCAGGCTCACCACGGAGACGGGCGCGGTCGGCGCTTTTTCGGTCCCGTGCGCGGCTTCGCCTTCGGCTGCAGCGGTTTTTTCGCCACCTGAGCACGCGGCAAGGCCGGCGGACACGAGCACGGCGAGCGCCGCGAGCTGCAGTCGGTTCAAGGTCATCAGGTGGCTCACTTGGTCTTGATGCTGGACAGGTAGGCGGCGAGGTTCGCGCGGTCTTCCGCCGAGAAGCTCTCGGCCTGGGCCTGCATGGTCGGGTGCTTGCGCGTGCCCTTGCTGTATTCGTCCAGGGCATTCTTCAGGTACTGCTCCGACTGCCCGGCGATGCGCGGCACGTGGTAGCTCGGATACGCATTCTTGTACCCGGTCACGCCGTGGCAGCCCTGGCAGGTGTAGGACAGTTCCTTCCCGCGGGCGGCGTCGGTCGCGTTGGCGACGACGGGCAGGGACGACAGGAAGAGGGCGGCAAGCAGCAGCTTTCGCATCGGTCGGGTCTCTCGGTGGCGCCATGCGACGCCGGATGAATGCAGGAGGCGAGTATATCGTGCACTTTGGCGGTGGCGGACGATGCGGGGGATGGGCCCCGTGACCTGTGGCCTGCATGACCTCCGGCACGATGCGGCCGGAGGCTGGTGTTATATCGTGCCAGCACACCTCTTTCCGATTCGAGCCATGACGTCTTCGTTCACCCGTCCGACCGCCGCCGTGATGGCGCGCAGCCTTGCCCTCGTGCTGGCTACTTCCACGATTGCCTTCGTGCCGACCGCCTGCCACAAGGGCACGGATGCCGCGAAGCCGGGAGCCGATGCGAAGGACGCCAAGGGCCAGAAGGGTGGCCCCGGCGGCAAGGATGAGCAGGCTCTCGTATCGGTTGAAGTGGTGAACGCCGCGCCACGGCCGATCTCCGCGAGTTTCAACGGCACCGCCGCGCTTGAAGCGCGCAGCGATGCGCAGGTGGTCGCCAAGACCTCCGGCATTGCCCAGCGCGTGCTCGCCGAGGAAGGCCAGCACGTGGGCGCGGGGCAGGTGCTCGTGCAGCTCGATTCGGCACAGCAGCAGCTGCGCGTGCAGCAGACCAGCGCGCAGGTGGAGAAGCTCTCGCGCAACCTCGCCCGTGCGCAGCAGTTGGCTGCGCAGAAGATGGTGAGTGCGAACGACGTCGACCAGTTGCGTTTCGACCTGCAGAACGCGCGTGCGGCGCTGAACCTGGCCAAGCTCGACCTGTCCTACACGCGCGTGACCGCGCCGATCCCCGGCGTGATCGCGCAGCGCATGATCAAGCCCGGCAACCTGGTGCAGATCAGCACGCCGATCTTCCGCATCGTCGACACCGATCGACTCGAGGCTACGCTCAACGTGCCCGAACGCAGCCTCGACGTGATCAAGCCCGGCCTGCCCGTGACGCTCGGCGTGGATGCATTGCCCGGCAAGACCTTCACCGGAAGCATCGCGCGCATCTCGCCCGTGGTGGACTCCGGCAGCGGTACGTTCCGCGTGGTCTGCGCGTTCGGCAGCGGCGGCATCCTGCAGCCGGGCATGTTCGGCCGCATCGCGATCGTGTTCGACCAGCGCACCAACGCGCTGGCGATCCCGCGCACCGCGTTGCTCGAGGACGACGCGCAGCCCGCGGTCTTCACCGTGCGTGCCGGCAAGGCCGTGCGCGTGCCGGTCAAGACCGGCTACACCGAAGGCGAGTGGGTTGAAGTGCGTGAAGGCCTGTCCGCGGGTGATCCGGTCGTGACCGCGGGCAAGTCCGCGCTGCGCGACGGCGTGGCGGTGCAGGTGATCAACACGGGCAATGGCGCGTCCGCACAGGCCGCGGCGAACGCCCAATGAGTGCCCCGCATCCGCCGGTGCTGGAGCCCAAGCCGCCGGGCTCCGGCCTCATCCAGCTCGCCACGCGCCGTCGCGTCACGGTGGCGATGTTCTGGCTGACGATGTTCCTGTTCGGATTGATCGCACTGCGCGATCTCAAGGTCAACCTGCTGCCTGACCTCAGCTATCCCACGCTGACCGTGCGCACGGAGTACACCGGCGCCGCACCGGCGGAGATCGAAACCCTCATCACCCAGCCTTCCGAGGAAGCACTGGGCGTGGTGAAGGGGCTGCGCAAGATGGAATCGGTCTCGCGCGCGGGCCAGAGCGACGTGGTGCTGCAGTTCGCCTGGGGCACCAACATGGACCAGGCCGGGCTGGACGTGCGTGACAAGATGGAGGCGCTGCAGTTGCCGCTGGACGCCAAGCGCCCGGTGATGCTGCGCTTCAATCCGTCCACGCAGCCGATCATGCGGCTCGCGCTTGCGCCGAAGGTCGCGCATCCCGGCGCCGACGGCATCGACACCCAGCTCATGGGCCTGCGTCGGTACGCCGACGATGACCTGAAGAAGAAGCTCGAGACCGTCAGTGGCGTGGCGGCGGTGAAAGTGGGCGGCGGCCTCGAGGACGAAGTGCAGGTGGACCTCGACCAGCGCAAGCTGGCGCAGTTCGGGCTGTCGATCGATACCGTGATCCAGCGCCTGCAGCAGGAGAACGTCAATGTCTCCGGCGGCCGCGTGGAGGAGGGTGCGCAGCGTTATCTCGTGCGTACCGTCAACCAGTTCCCCGATGTCGAGGCGATCCGCGACATGCTGCTGACGGTGCAATCGCCGGGCAGCAGTTCGTCGTCCGACGCCGCGGCGCGCATGGCGCGCGTCGCTGCTGCGACCGGTTCGGCCGATGCCATCGCCGCCGCATCCTCGCTTGAATCCAGCCAGGGTGGCGCGGCTGGCAGCGCGGTCCCGGTGCGCCTGCGCGACGTCGCCAACGTGCAGCAGGCCTGGAAGGAACGCGAGGCGATCATCCGGCTGGATGGGCGCGAAGCGATCGAGCTGGCGATCTACAAGGAAGGTGATGCGAACACCGTATCCACTTCGAACGCGCTCGCGCAGAAGCTCGACGAGATCCGCAAGGCGGTGCCGAAGGACGTCGAGCTGACCACCGTCGACGACCAGGCGGTATTCATCCGCCATGCGATCTCGGACGTGAAGCTCGACGCCGTGATCGGTGGCCTGCTGGCCGTGCTGGTGATCTTCCTGTTCCTCAAGGATGGGTGGAGCACGTTCGTGATCTCGCTGTCGCTGCCGGTATCCATCGTGGCGACGTTCTTCTTCATGGGCCGGCTCGGCCTGTCGCTCAACGTGATGTCGCTGGGTGGCCTGGCACTGGCCACCGGCCTGGTGGTGGATGACTCCATCGTCGTCCTGGAATCGATCGCCAAGGCGCGCGAGCGCGGGCTCGGCATCGTCGAGTCCGCGATCGCCGGCACCCGCGAAGTGGGCATGGCCGTGGTCGCGTCCACGCTGACCACCATCGCCGTGTTCCTGCCGCTGGTGTTCGTGCAGGGCATCGCGGGCCAGCTGTTCCGTGACCAGGCGCTGACGGTCGCACTCGCGGTCGCCTTGTCGCTGGCCGTGGCGATGACGCTCATCCCCATGCTCTCCGCGCTGAAGGGCCGCGATGCGCAGGCGTTCCCGGAAGAGCCGCCGCATCCGCGGTGGTCGCCGGAGCGCCGCTGGCAGAAGCCCGTCGCAGCCACCGGTCACGGGATCGGCGCCGTGTTCCACGGGATCGGCTATTCCATCATCTGGTCGCTCGTGCGCATCTGGCAGGGCCTGGTGCGCGTGGTCAGCCCCGTGATGCGCAAGGCCAGCGACATCGCGATGGCACCGTATGGCCGTGCGGAGCGCATGTACCTGCGGGTGCTGCCCGCGGCGATGGGGCGTCCTGTGCTGGTGCTGGGCGCGGCCGCGATCGCGTTCCTCGCGACGCTGGCGCTCGTGCCGTTCCTCGGCGCGGACCTGATCCCGCAGCTCGCCCAGGACCGGTTTGAAATGACGGTCAAGCTGCCGCCGGGTACGCCGCTTGAACGCACGGACGCGTTGGTGCGGGACATCCAGCTCGCCCATGCGAAGGATCCGGGCATCACCACCCTGTACGCAGTCAGTGGCACGGGTACCCGGCTCGATGCCAACCCGACCGAAAGCGGCGAGAACATCGGCAAGCTGACGGTGGTGATGGCCAATGGCGGCAGCAAGCAGGTGGAAGCGGATGAAACTGCGCGCCTGCGCCAGACGATGGCGGGCCATGCCGGTGCGCAGGTGGATTTCGCGCGTCCCGAACTCTTCAGCATGTCCGCGCCGCTGGAAATCGAGGTCGAGGGCGACAACCTGGACACGCTGCGCCGCGCCGGGCAGAAACTCGCCGCGATGCTGCGTGACAACCCGCACTACACCGACGTGAAGTCCACGGTGGAGCAGGGCTTCCCCGAGATCCAGATCCGTTTCGACCAGGACCGCGCGGCCGCGCTGGGCCTGACCACCAAGCAGATCGCCGATGCCGTGGTGAACAAGGTGGCGGGCAACGTGGCGACGCGCTACAGCTTCCGCGACCGCAAGATCGACGTGCTGGTGCGCGCCCGCCCGCAGGACCGCAGCTCCATCGAAGCGATCCGCAACCTGGTGGTGAATCCGGGCAAGGGTGCTCCGGTGACGCTGGCCTCGGTGGCGGACATCGTGGACACGATGGGGCCGAGCGAGATCCACCGCGCCAACCAGCGGCGCGTGGCGGTGATCTCCGCGAACCTCAGCGGTATCGACCTTGGCGGCGCCGTGCGTGAAGTGAACGACATGGTGGCGAAGAGTCCGCTGGGTGCCGATGTCGGCATGCACATCGGCGGGCAGGGCGAGGAACTGGGCGAATCGATCCGCTCGCTGCTGTTCGCCTTCGGGCTCGCGGTATTCCTGGTCTACCTGGTGATGGCGTCGCAGTTCGAGTCACTGCTGCATCCGTTCGTCATCCTGTTCACCATTCCGCTGGCCATGGTGGGCGCGGTGCTGGCGTTGTTCATGACCCGCTCGCCGGTGTCGGTGGTGGTGTTCATCGGCCTGATCCTCCTGGTCGGCCTGGTGGTGAAGAACGCGATCATCCTCATCGACAAGGTCAACCAGCTGCGCGAGGAGGGCGTGCCGAAACGGCAGGCGCTCGTCGAAGGTGCGCGTTCGCGCCTGCGACCGATCATGATGACCACGCTGTGCACCCTGTTCGGCTTCCTGCCGTTGGCGCTGGCATTCGGCGAGGGCGCGGAAGTGCGTTCGCCGATGGCGATCACCGTGATGGGCGGCCTGGCCGTGTCGACGCTGCTGACGCTGGTGGTGATCCCGGTGGTCTACGACCTGCTGGATCGCCGTCCGGATGCGTTCTACCGCGAACGCGGCCTGCGCACGCGCACCCCGATCGAATTGCCGGCCGATGATGCCGACCTGGCCTGACGGACGCATGCAATGACGCTTGCCGAACTGAGCATCAAACGTCCGGTCACCACGATCATGCTGTTCGTGTCGCTGGTCGTGGTCGGCCTGATCGCCGCGGTACGACTGCCGCTGGAGTCGATGCCGGACCTCACCGCGCCCTTCATCTTCGTGCAGTTGCCGTACCAGGGCTCCACGCCGGAGGAAGTGGAACGCAACGTCGTGCGGCCCGCGGAGGAAGCGATCGCCACGATGAGTGGCATCAAGTCGATGCAGTCGCGTGCGAACGCCGACGGTGGCCAGGTGTTCGTGCAGTTCCGCGACTGGAGCCGCGACATGGCGATCGCCGCGTCCGATGCCCGCGAGCGGCTCGACGGCATCCGTGACCAGCTGCCGGATGATTTCCAGCGCTACTTCGTCTTCCGCTGGTCGTCCGGCGATCAACCTGCGCTGACACTGCATCTCTCGAGCAAGGTGGACCTGCGCACGCAGGCCGACCTGATCGACCGCGAATTCAAGCGCCAGCTGCAGCGCCTGCCTGGCGTGGCCCGCGTCGAAGTGGAAGGCGTACCGGATCCCGAGCTGGAGATCGCCGTGGCGCCGGACCGGTTGACGGCCTCCGGGATCGGCTTGAACACCCTGGTGACGAAGCTCCAGTCGATGAACTTCGCGGTGTCGGCGGGCGAGATCACCGATTCCGGGATGCGCTACCGCGTGCAGCCGGTCGGGCAGCTGAAGGACGTGCAGGAACTGCGCGACATGGTGATCGCGGCCAACGGCACGCGCCTGGGCGACATCGCCGATGTCTCCATGAAGCCGCAGCGCATGAATTACGCGCGCAGCATCGATGGCCGGCCGATGGTGGCGATCGATGTCTACAAGGACCGCACGGCGAACCTGGTGGACATCAGCCACGAGGTACACGCGTCGGTCGAGGAAATCACGGCGTCCCCCGCGACCCGCGACATCCAGGTCGAGATCACCGACGACCAGGGGTACAACGTCACCAGTTCGCTTTCAGCGCTCGCGGAAGCCGGCGGCATCGGCCTCATCCTGTCGATCGCGGTCCTGTTCTTCTTCCTGCGCCACTGGCCATCCACGATGATGGTGACGCTGGCGATCCCGATCTGTTTCATCATGACGCTGGGATTCATGTACTTCGCCGGCGTCTCGCTCAACATCCTGTCGATGATGGGCCTGTTGCTGGCCATCGGCATGCTGGTGGACAACGCCGTGGTGGTGGTGGAGAGCATCTACCAGGAGCGCGAGCGTCATCCCGGCGACCCACGCAAGGCGTCGATCATCGGCACCCGGCACGTGGCCATCGCGCTGACCGCTGGCACGCTGTGCCACTGCATCGTGTTCGTGCCGAACCTGTTCGGCGACCGCAACATGATCAGCATCCAGATGTCGCAGATCGCCATCACGATCTCGGTGTCGCTGCTGGCCTCGTGGCTGGTCGCGGTCAGCCTGATCCCGATGCTGTCCGCGAGGTTGAAGACGCCGCCGACCGTGGCGTCGCACACGGGCGTCATCCCGCGCCTGCAGGCCCGCTATGCGAAGTTCCTGCGCTGGTCGCTGGAGCATCGTGGCGCCAGCGTGGCCGGCATACTCCTCATCGTCGCGGTCAGTATCGTGCCGATGATGCTCACCAAGAAGAGCATGATGGATGCGGATGATCCCTCGAAGATCGACATCTTCTACCAATGGAACGGCGCGTACTCGAAGACGCAGATGGGCGAGGAAGTCGACAAGGTCGAACGCTACGTCAACGCCAACCGCAAGAAGTTCCATGTCAGCCAGGTGAGCTCCCGCTACAGCGAGCAGGGCTGGGCCCGCACCCAGCTGACCCTGGACTCGCATGACGCCAAGCTGTCGAAGTCCATCGAGGACCAGGTCCGCAACGGCATGCCGAAGTCTGCGCGCGCCCGCATCGGCATCGGCCAGCAGGACCAGGGCGGTGGCGGCGGGCAGGGCAACGGCAAGACCGTGGACGTGCGCCTGGTGGGCGATTCGACGCAGGTACTCGAAGACATTGCCGGCGACGTGATCCCGGTGCTTTCGCGCCACAAGGAACTGCGCGATGTCCGCATCGATACGGGTGACCAGAACAGCGAGGTGGGCATCCACGTGAACCGCGAGCGCGCGGCCGCGTTCGGCTTCAGCACGCAGGAAGTGGCCCGCTACGTCGGCATTGCCCTGCGCGGCTCCCAGTTGCGCGACTTCCAGCGCGACGGCAAGCAGATCCCGGTCAACGTGCGCTTTGCCGGTGCCCAGGACGCACGCATCGAGGACCTGCAGGGCTTCATGATCCATTCGTCGGATGGCCGCGACGTGCCGCTGCTCGCCATGGTCGACATGGGCGTCAAGCCCGCCGCGACCCAGGTGCAGCGCATCGATCGCCAGACCGCGTTGAAGATCCAGGCCAACATCGCCCCGGGCTCCACCCAGGAGGACGCGCACAAGATCATCGACGACACGTTGAAGACGCACGTCTTCCCGCCCGGCTACAGCTATACGTTCAAGGGCGGCGGTATCGACTTCGGCCAGGAAGCGATGCAGCAGATGATGTTCAACCTGCTGATCGCGCTCGTCATGATCTACGTGGTGATGGCGGCGGTGTTCGAGTCGCTGCTTTTCCCGGCGGCCATCATGAGCGGCGTGGTGTTCTCGATCTTCGGCGTGTTCTGGCTGTTCTTCCTGACCGGGACGGTGTTCAACATCATGGCCTTCATCGGCATCCTCGTCCTGATGGGCGTGGTGGTGAACAACGGCATCGTGATGATCGAGCACATCAACAACCTGCGGCGACGCGGCATGGCGCGCACCGATGCGCTGGTCGAGGGCAGTCGCGAGCGCCTGCGCCCGATCCTGATGACGATGGGCACGGCGATCCTGGCGATGGTGCCGATCGCGATCTCCGACACCCAGATCGGCGGCGATGGCCCGCCGTACTACCCGATGGCGCGTGCGATCGCCGGTGGCCTGGCGTTCTCCACGCTCGTCAGCCTGGTGTTCCTGCCGACCATCTACGCGATCCTGGACGACTGGCGCACTGCAAGCGGCCGCAACTGGGGCCGCGCGCGGGCCTGGCGCGGCTGGCGCCGGGGCGGGGCAGAGGCGACTTAGACCGCCGCCCGCCCAGGGTTCAATGCAGCAGCTTGCGGGCGCCGCTGGCGATCGCGATCCATTCGCCGGCCATCATCCCGAAGTTGGTCAGCATGAATACCAGCACCACGCGGCACACACGGTTGTGGTACCAGCCGCGCAGGGTCTGCGCATCGTCGCGCAGGGCCATGAAGTCACCGTAGGTGGGTTTGCGCAGGCGCAGCTCGGACAGCGCGCTGAACATGCCCGCCGGCATGCCCGGACGGAATGGCTTGAACGGGGCGACCACGGCGGCCATCAACACGCTGAGTGGATGGCCTGCGGCGATGAGGCAGCCGGCTGCAGCCAGGCCCGCGGTCCAGGCTGCCCACAGCAGCACCAACTGCGCGCCGAACTGCGCCCCCCCGTGGGTGAATCCCCAGCCGATGCCGCCGAGGATCAACGCGGTGAGGCCCAGGGTGATCCACGGAATCCTGCGACGGGTATCGATCTGCGCAAGCCACTTGACGATCTCCGCGGCTGGGCGGGTCTCCCCGGCCAGCGCGCGTGACAGACCCTTGAGGTGGCCTGCGCCTACCACCGCCAGCACGTGCGTCGCTCCTGTGCCGGATTCGCGCAGCCGCGCGGCCATGTACTGGTCGCGCTCGTCGATCAGCACGGAATAGAGTGTCGGCGCGTCCTTTGCGAACCCGCCGAAGCTCGACTCCAGCATGTCGCCTTCCTTCAGCCCCTCGATCTGTTCCTCGGAGACGTCCTCGTCCACGAACAGCGAGGTGACGATGCCGGTCCCGATCTTGAGCCGGTCGAACCAGCCCAGTCGCTGCATGGCGCGCTTGAGCGTGAGCCCGATGTCGCGATCGACGAGGTGCACCGGCAACGTGCGCGCCTCGGCTTCCCGCACCGCGGCCTTGAGCTCCGCGCCGGGTTCGATGCCGAGCTGTTCCGCGAGCCGGCGCTGGTAGGCGGCGAGCCCCAGGTTGGCGGCGAACATCGCCACCTTGTTGTCCCTGATCACGCGGACGAGGTCGAGCTTCGCCAAAGCATCGGGATCGGTCAGGGCCTGCAGCCGCTGCGCATCCAGCTCCACCGCGACCGCATCGAACAGGCCGCTGTCGATCGCCGCGCGCACGGCTGCCACGCTCGCAGGCGAGACATGTGCGGTGCCCAGCAGCGTGTAGCGGACGCCGTCGCGTTCGACTTCGACGTGCGGCTCCTCGCGCCAGGCCACGCCCGGCATGGATTCGCCCGGCTCAGTCACGGAAGCGCTTCAGCAGGTCGCCATAGGCGTCGATGCGACGGTCGCGCAGGAATGGCCAGATGCGGCGCACGTGTTCGCTGCGCTGCATGTCCACCTCGACCACCAGCAGGGTGGGATCGGTGCCCGCCTCGGCGAGGAACTCGCCCTGCGGGCCCAGCACGTGGCTGTTGCCCCAGAAGTCGATGCCCGCGGCATCCATGGGCGACTGCTCGTGGCCCACGCGGTTGCACGACAGCACCGGCAGGCCGTTCGCCACCGCATGACCGCGGTGGCTCAACACCCAGGCATCGCGCTGCCGTGTCTTTTCATCATCGTTGTCGTTCGGATCCCAGCCGATCGCGGTGGGATAGAGCAGCAGTTCCGCGCCCGCCAGCGCCATCAGGCGCGCGCCTTCCGGATACCACTGGTCCCAGCAGACCAGCACGCCCAACCGACCGACCGACGTGTCGATCGGGTTGAAGCCCAGGTCGCCCGGGGTGAAGTAGAACTTCTCGTAGAATCCGGGATCGTCCGGGATGTGCATCTTCCGGTACTTGCCGGCGGTCGAGCCGTCGGCGTCGAACACCACTGCGGTGTTGTGGTACAGGCCCGCCGCGCGCTTCTCGAACAGCGAGCTCACCAGCACCACGCCGTGCTGCTTCGCCAGCGCGCCCAGGCGCTCGGTCGACGGCCCCGGGATCGGCTCCGCCAGGTCGAACTCGTCCACGCTCTCGTGCTGGCAGAAGTACGCGCCGTTGTGCAGTTCCTGCAGCAGCACGAGCCTCGCACCCTGGCGCGCGGCTTCGGCCACGCGCTGTTCGATCACGGCCAGGTTGGCCTCGGCATCGCCGTGGTTGCGTTCCTGCACCAGCGCGACGGGAAGTGTCTTGGTCTTCATGCGCACAGTGTAAGCGGCGTGCCGTGCAGGCGCGTGCGGGTGCTGTTACGCCGGAACCAGCCCTTCAGGCAGCTGCATCGTCAGGCAGTGCAGGCTGCCGTTCTGCCAGATGATCGGCCGGCAGTCGACCTGCACGATCTCGCGGCCGGGGAACGCGGCGCGCAACACGTCGGCGGCCTTCGCGTCCGCCGGATCGGCGTAGGACGGCATCAGCACCGCGTCATTGACGATGAGGAAGTTCGCGTAACTCGCCGCCAGCCGGCGTTTGCCGTCGAGGATGGGCTTGGCCCATGGCAGCGGGAACAGACGGTACGGCTGCCCAGCGCGCGTGCGCAGCGCTGCGATCTCATCGCCCATCGCCTTCAGCTCGGCGAAATGCGAATCCTCCGCGTCGTCGCAGGCCTGGAACACGATGGCGTCGCCCGGCGCGAACCGCGCCAGCGTGTCCACGTGCGCGTCGGTGTCGTCACCTTCCAGGTAGCCGTGGTCGAGCCACAGCACGCGGTCCTGGTGGAGCCAATCGGCGAGCTTCGCCGTGAGCTCCTCGCGCGATGCGTCCGGATGGCGTTCGTGCAGGCACTGCCATGTCGTGAGCAGGGTGCCTTCGCCGTCGGTATCGATCGCGCCGCCCTCGAGTGCGAACGCGATCTCGTCGCGATCCCTGGTGGTGAACACGTCCTGCGCCGCCAGGCGGCCGACCAGCCGGTCGTCTTCGCTGGCCTCGAACTTGCCGCCCCAGCCAGTGAAGCGGAAATCGAGCAGGGTGAACCCATTGGCCGTCCGCAGGGTGATCGGACCGCTGTCGCGAAGCCACGTGTCGTCGTAGGGCACGGTCACGAACCGCACGCGCGCCATGTCCACCCGGTTGCTGCGCAGGCGCGCCTCCGCATACGCCTCGATGTCGTCGTCGGCCACGCACAGCACCACCGGCTCGAAGCGGGTGATCGCATCGATGAGTGCGATGTAGGTGGCCTCGACGGCATCCAGGCGGTCGGCCCAGTCGGTGTCCATGTGCGGCCACGCCAGCAGGACCGCCGACTGGGGCGACCATTCGGCGGGGAGGTGCATTGCCGTGGGCATCAGCGGATCGGCGGCTTGGGGCCGATCTCGTCGGCGGTCGCCTTGTTGAGCACCACGTCGATCACCTTGGAACGTTCGAAATAGACCGTGAACTGCGGATACATCCAGCGATTGATCGTCGGCCAGTCACGCTTCTGGCCGCCGCGCGGATCCAGCCGTGACTGCGGCGCACCGAAGCGCGCCTGCACCTGGGCCATCGTCATGCCGCGGGTAGGCCGGGGCACGCCGGCTTCCTGCTTCACGCGGTTGACCAGCAGGGTTTCGGCCGGGGCGAGGGCGGGCAGGGCGAAGGCGAGTGCGGCGATGACTGCGAAACGGGCTGCGCGATGCATGGGATCTCCGGGCCGTCGGGCCATGGGGGTTGCGATCGATTCTAGCGGCATGCCGGGCCGTGGCGCCGTGGCCTGGGCGCGGAATGCAGAAGGCCGCCTTGCGGCGGCCTTCGACGGCACGTCCTGCGGATGCAGGATCAACGCAGGCGCGCCGTGGCGCGCCCTGGGTTTCTCAGCGCTGGCGCGCCTTGAAACGCGGGTTGGACTTGCAGATCACGAAGACCTTGCCGCGACGGCGAACGACCTTGCAGTCGCGGTGACGGGTCTTCGCCGACTTCAGGGAGGACAGGACCTTCATGACAAACCTCTGTAGCGAATTCGGGTGGGTGGAACAGCAAGCCCGCGAGTATAGGACAGAAATATCCGTGGGTTCAAGTGGTTGCGTGGATGGCGTCGTCCCGTGCGGCGGCGTCTGGCACAATGATCAGCCATGAGCTCCGTGCCCCCATTCCCCGTCGTCCCCGTCCTCACCATCGACGGGCCTTCAGGATCCGGGAAAGGCACCATCAGCCGGCACGTGGCCGATGCCCTCGGCTGGCACTACCTCGATTCCGGCGCGCTGTACCGCGCGGTCGGCCTGGCGGCCGCCTGGGAAGGCGTGGACCTGGCGGACGAAGCGGACGTGGAAGGGTGCGCCCGCCGCATCCACATCCGCTTCGTGACGGCCCCCGATGGCGCGGAGCCGCGGGTGCTGGTGAACGGCACCGACGCCACCGACGCGCTGCGGCTGGAAACCACCGGGGCGGCGGCCTCCGCCATCGCGGCGATGCCGACGGTGCGGGCCGCGCTGGTGGACCTGCAGAAAAGCTTCAGGCAGGCCCCGGGCCTGGTCGCCGACGGCCGCGACATGGGCACCGTGATCTTCCCGGACGCCGCCATCAAGGTGTTCCTGACGGCCAGTGCGCTGGAGCGCGCGCAGAGGCGCCATAACCAGTTGAAGGAAAAGGGAGTTTCCGTTACATTGGATGGTCTGCTGGGCGAGATCGTCGCCCGTGACGAGCGTGACGCCAACCGGGCGGTCGCTCCGCTGAAGCCCGCACCGGATGCCGTCGTCATCGACACCACCGGAACCGGGATCGATGCGGTGGTGGCCCAGGTGCTGGCGTTGATGCCGCGCTGACCCCAAGGTCCGCGGGCCTCCGCGGTCGGTCCTTTCCCTGCAGATCCCTGCCATCGGGCAACCGCTGGCATCCACCCACTCCTGAACCCCCGGCCATGGGCAATCCCGCCCGCGCCGACGAACAGGGGGATCTCCGCAACGCACCGCGGGATCCGGACATCAACCCGAGAAACTCCAATGACCGAATCATTTGCCGAACTGTTTGAACAGAGCCAGTCCAACCTGGCCAAGCTGAAGCCGGGCTCCATCGTCACCGGTATCGTCGTCGATGTCCGCAACGACGTGGTGGTGATCAACGCCGGCCTGAAGTCCGAAGGCATCGTGCCGATCGAACAGTTCCGGAACGACGCCGGCGAAATCGACGTGGGCATCGGCGACACCGTGAAGGTGGCGCTGGACTCGATCGAGAACGGTTTCGGCGAAACCATCCTTTCGCGCGAGAAGGCCAAGCGCGCCATGGTGTGGGACGAGCTGGAAGAGGCGCTGAACAACGACGCCACCATCGTCGGCCGCATCAATGGCAAGGTGAAGGGCGGCTTCACCGTCGACATCAAGGACGTCCGCGCGTTCCTGCCGGGCTCGCTGGTCGACGTGCGCCCCGTGCGCGATCCCGTCTACCTCGAGGGCAAGGAACTCGAGTTCAAGCTCATCAAGCTGGACCGCAAGCGCAACAACGTGGTCGTCTCCCGCCGCGCGGTGGTCGAGAACGAGCATTCGGAAGAGCGCGAGCAGCTGCTCGAGAAGCTGGTCGAGGGCGCGGTGCTCAAGGGCGTCGTCAAGAACCTCACCGACTACGGCGCGTTCGTCGATCTCGGCGGCATCGACGGCCTGCTGCACATCACCGACATGGCGTGGAAGCGCGTGCGCCATCCGTCCGAAGTGGTCGAAGTCGGCCAGGAACTGGACGTCCGCGTGCTCAAGTACGATCGCGAGCGCAACCGCGTTTCGCTGGGCCTCAAGCAGCTGGGCGAGGATCCGTGGGACAACGTCGCCCGCCGCTATCCGCCGAACACCCGTGCCTTCGGCAAGGTCTCGAACGTCACCGAGTACGGCGCGTTCGTCGAGATCGAGCCGGGCGTGGAAGGCCTCGTGCACGTGTCCGAGATGGACTGGACCAACAAGAACGTCAATCCCTCCAAGGTCGTGCAGGTCGGTGACGACGTGCAGGTGATGGTGCTGGACGTGGATGAAGAGCGTCGCCGCATCTCGCTGGGCATGAAGCAGGTCAGCTCCAACCCGTGGGAAACCTTCGCCGCCATCCACAAGAAGGGCGACAAGGTGTCCGGCCAGATCAAGTCGATCACCGATTTCGGCGTGTTCATCGGCCTGGACGGCGGCATCGACGGCCTCATCCACCTGTCCGACATCAGCTGGAACTCCACCGGCGAGGACCTGGCCCGCAACTTCAAGAAGGGCGACAACCTGGATGCGGTCGTGCTGGCCGTCGATCCCGAGCGTGAGCGCATCTCGCTGGGCATCAAGCAGCTCGAGCAGGACCCGATGGGTCAGTACGTGGCCTCGAACAGCCGCGGCTCCATCGTCACCGGCACCGTGAAGGAAGTCGATGCGAAGGGTGCCGTGATCGAACTGGCCGATGGCGTGGAAGGCTACCTGGCCGCACGCGACATCGCTGCCGAGCGCGTCGACGACGCCAGCCAGAAGCTGAAGGTCGGCGACACGGTCGAAGCCAAGATCATCGGCAACGACCGCAAGAGCCGCGTCATGCAGCTGTCCATCAAGGCCAAGGACCAGGACGAGATGCACGAGTCGCTGGCCGAGTACAACAAGTCGGCCACGGACGCTTCGAGCGGCACCACCCAGCTGGGTGCGCTGCTGCGCGAGCAGCTCGGCAACAAGTCGGAATAAGCAGGATCGTTTGAATCGCAGCCCGCACGGCCCGCAACCCGGGTCGTGCGGCCCTGCAACGAGGGGAGCGCGGCATGGGGGCCGCGGATCGCATGACCAAGTCGGAACTCATCGAAGTCCTGCATCGCCAGCAACCGCACCTCAAGACCGAGGATGTGGAGATGGCGGTCAAGCTGCTCCTCGACCTCATGTCTGGCACCCTCGCGAACCATGAGCGGATCGAGATTCGCGGCTTCGGCAGCTTCTCGGTGCATTACCGCTCCCCCCGCACGGGGCGCAATCCCAAGACCGGCGTCGCGGTGGAACTGCCGTCGCGCCATGTCCCGCATTTCCGTCCCGGCAAGGAGCTGCGCACGCGCGTCAGCGACGTCACGCCGCAGGACGACGAGGCGTAACCACGCCTTCAGGGCGTTGGCCACGCGGCCGCGCTAAAGTTCATCGACCCGCGCCCCCGCGCGGCCGCATTGGAGTCCGATGTTCGAATTGATCGACCAATGGATCTGGGTGGTGATCTTCGTGCCGCTTGCGGCCGTGATCGGCTGGATCGTGGGGCGCCGCGGCGGACAATTGAACCGCGAAAGCCAGGTCAGCAAGCTGTCGACCACGTATTTCCGCGGCCTCAACTACCTGCTGACCGAGCAGCCCGACAAGGCCATCGAGTTGTTCCTGCACGTGGCCGAGCTCGACAAGGACACGTTCGAGACCCAGGTGGCGATCGGCCACCTGTTCCGCCGACGCGGCGAGGTCGACCGTGCCATCCGGTTGCACCAGGGGCTGGTTGAGCGCCGTGACCTCGCCGACGCGCAGCGCGTGCAGGCACTGCTGGCGCTGGGCGAGGACTACATGCGCTCGGGCCTGCTGGATCGCGCGGAGACCGTCTTCAGCGAGCTGGCTGCAATCGACCAGCGCGCGCCACTCGCGCTCAAGCATCTCATCGGCATTTACCAGTCCGAGCGCGACTGGAACAAGGCGATCGAGAACGCGCGGCGCTACGAAACGGTGACAGGCGAACCCATGGGCAAGCTCATCGCCCAGTTCGAATGCGAGCTCGCCGAACGCCACCGTTCCGCGGGCGAGGTGCAAGCGGCACGCGAGGCCGTGGCGCGGGCATACGAAGCCGATTCCACCTGCTGCCGGGCCGGCATGATCGAGGGGCGCATCGATGCCGATGCCGGCGACAGCCGCGGCGCGATTCGCGCCTACGAACGGGCTGCACGGCATGACCCGGATTTCCTGCCCGAGATCCTGCCCAATCTCATGGAGGCTTACGCGCAGGTCAACGACCTGCCGGGGGCCCGCGGCTTCCTCACCGAGATGGCGGAGCACTACCGTGGCGTGGCCCCGGTGCTGGCGCTGACCCAGCTGGTGGAGCGCGAGGACGGCGTGCCCGCGGCGCGCGAATACCTGGCGCAGCAGTTGAAGAATCGCCCGTCGGTCCGCGGCGAGGCGGCCCTGATCGACCTCGCGCTTGCCCAGGGCGGGCATGCAAGCGAGACGCTCGAGGAGCTGCGTGGCATCACCGACCAGCTGCTGGTGCGCAACCCGAGCTATCGCTGCAATCGCTGCGGGTTCGGCGCGCGTTCGCACCACTGGCAATGCCCGAGCTGCAAGGAATGGGCCACGGTGAAGCCACTGCTGAACTACGCGGTGGTTTGATGCCGCTGGCTGCCTGGTTGTCCTGCATGGTCGCAGCGTTCGCCGGTACCTGGGTGGCGAGGGTGTACGCACTGCGGGCACGGCTGCTGGATGCGCCCGGCGAGCGGCGCAGCCACCACGTGGACACGCCCCGCGGTGGGGGCATCGCGATCGTGGTGGTCGTGCTTGCCGGTCTCGGGTGGATCGCCTGGACCTCGCCCGGAACCCGGCCGCTCATCGCCTGCATCGCAGCTGGAATGCTCCTCGTGGCCGCCGTCGGCTGGGTGGACGACCACCGGCCATTGCCCGTGCGCCTTCGCCTGGGCGTGCATGCATTGGCCGGGCTGGTGCTGGCCGTGGGCATCGGAATCCAGGGCGGTTCGCTGCCGATGTGCGCCTTCGCATTCGCGCTCGCACTCGTCTGGACGAACATCTGGAACTTCATGGACGGCATCGACGGGATCGCTGCCAGCCAGGCGGCGATCTGGGGCGGGGCATTGGCCCTCATGGCCCCGACCGGACCGCTGCGCATGCTGGGCGCGATGACGGCGGCGGCCTGCGTGGGCTTCCTGCCGCTGAACTTTCCACGGGCCCGGATCTTCATGGGCGACGTGGGCAGCGGCGTGCTCGGCTTCCTGGTGGCCGCCGGATTCGCCTGGCTGCTTTCCTCCGCTGGAATGGCGGGGTGGGCCGCGGCCTTCGCGCTGGCGCCGTTCGGCGTGGATGCGGCGCTGACCCTGGGCACGCGAGTGATACGCGGGGAGGCGTGGTGGACGCCACACGTCCAGCATCTGTACCAGCGATTGGCCCGTATGCACGGGCATCCGGCCATCACGCTGGCCTATGGTGGATGGAGCCTTGCCGGTGCACTGGCGTGGCGTGTGTTACGCGGCGGTGAAGAAATATTCATCTTTACGTCACTGGTCGCGTGGTATCTGCTTGCGGCAGTTATCTGGGCGCTGAACAGGCGGCAGGGTCCGGGCCACAAGAACGAAGGATTTTCGTGATCTCATTGCGAGACCAGTGGACCGCGCGGTTGCCACGCCTGTTGATCGTTGCGCACGATCTCGCGATGGTGCTGGTCGCGTGGGTCGGGCTGCACTGGGTGCGCTACCTGGCCATGAACCTGCCCGTGCCTTTCAGCGTGTGGTCGCCGGAAACGGCCATCGTGCTGCTGGCACAGGGAGCGGTGTTCTACAAGGTAGGCCTGTATCGCGGGCTGTGGCGGTTCGCCAGCGTCCCCGACCTCTGGAACATCCTCAAGGCCTGCATTGCCGGTGTGATCGTGATCGCCGTCGGCCTGTTCGCCTACAACCGGCTGCTGCTGGTGCCCCGTACCGCACTGGTCCTGTACCCGGTGGTGCTGGCCGCGCTGCTGGGCACGCCGCGACTGCTGTATCGCGCGTGGAAGGACGGCTGGGCCGAGCGCACCGGCGTCTCGCCGGGCAAGCGCGTGCTGATCCTTGGTGCGGGACGCGCCGGCGAAGCGCTGGCCCGCGACCTCGTGCGCAGCGGGCTGTACCAGCCCGTTGGCTTCCTCGATGACTCCGCGCAGCTGAAAGGCAGCGATGTCCACGGTATCCCGGTGCTGGGCCGCATCGACGACACGCCGGAGATCGCCAGGGAAACCGCAGCCACGCTGCTGGTCCTTGCAATGCCCTCGATCGACGCCAACGGCCTGCAGCGGGTGATCGCTTCGTGCGAGCGCTCCGGCGTGCCATTCCGGATGGTGCCGCGCCTGCAGGACGTGCTGGAAGGGCGGGCGCTTCCGGGCGAGTTGAAGGAAGTCGCGATCGACGACCTGCTGGGCCGCGATCCGGTGTTGCCGGACTGGAAGGCGATCCGCGGCTGGCTGTCGGGCCGCACGGTGCTGGTCACAGGGGCCGGTGGATCCATCGGTTCGGAGCTGTGCCGCCAGTCCGCGCGGCATGGTGCACGGCGGCTCATCCTGGTCGAGATTGACGAACTGTCGCTGATGCAGGTCCAGGCGGAGCTCCGGCGCGATTTCCCGACAATCGATCTGGTCCAGGTCCTGGGTGACTGCGGCGACCCCGGCGTGTTGCGCCACGCCATGGGCACGGGTGCGATCGATGCGGTGTTCCATGCCGCCGCGTACAAGCAGGTCCCGATCCTCGAAGGGCAGCTCCGCGAAGCCGTTCGCAACAATGCGCTTGCCACGGATGCAGTGGCGCGGGCGAGCGCGAAGGCAGGCGTTGGCACCTTCGTCCTCATCTCCACGGACAAGGCGGTGGATCCGGTCAATGTCCTCGGCGCGAGCAAGCGCCTGGCCGAAAGCCTGTGCCAGATGCATGCCCAGGCCGCGAGCACCCATTTCGTGACCGTCCGTTTCGGCAACGTGCTGGATTCGGCCGGCAGCGTGGTGCCGCTGTTCCGCGAGCAGATCCGCGCGGGCGGGCCGGTGACCGTGACCCACCCGGAAGTCACCCGCTACTTCATGACCATTCCGGAAGCCTGCCAGCTGATCCTGCAGGCGGCCGCCATCGGTTCGCACGATGCGATCTACACGCTCGACATGGGCGAGCCGGTCGCGATCCGTTCGCTGGCCGAGCAGATGATCCGCCTGGCGGGCAAGCAGCCGGGACGCGACATCGCGATCACCTATACCGGCCTGCGCCCCGGCGAGAAGCTGCACGAGACGCTGTTCCATGCCGACGAGCACTACCAGCCCACCGGCCATTCCAAGATCCTGCAGGGCATGGCCCGGCCGGTCGACGTGGAGCACACGCGCGGCCTGTGCGCGCAGCTGCGCCGGGCCAGCGACGACTACGACCTGGACGCGTTGCGCGTGCTGCTGCAGGCGGCCGTGCCGGAATTCGCACCGGAGGCGGCCGACGGCGACGCGGAAAACACCACGGTGGTGCGGTTCCCGTCGCGGCGGACCCGCAGCCAGTAGCCGCGGGCCCGCCCGGGCCTGTTACAGCGACTCGAAGATGCCTGCCGCACCCATGCCGGTGCCGATGCACATCGTCACCATGCCGTACTTCTGCTTGCGGCGGCGCATGCCGTGCACGATGGTTGCGGTGCGGACGGCACCGGTCGCACCCAGCGGGTGGCCGAGGGCGATCGCGCCGCCCAGCGGATTGATCCTGGACGGGTCCAGCTTGCAGTCGTGGATCACCGCGAGTGCCTGCGCGGCGAAGGCTTCGTTGAGTTCGATCCAGTCAAGCTGGTCCTGCCGCAGGCCCGCCTGGGCGAGCGCCTTCGGGATCGCGGCGATCGGGCCGATGCCCATCACTTCGGGGCGCACCCCGGCCACGGAGAAGCTGACGAAGCGCGCAAGCGGCGTGAGGTTGTAGCGCTTGATCGCGGCTTCCGAGGCGACCAGCACCGCGCCCGCGCCATCACTCATCTGCGAGCTGTTGCCCGCGGTGACGGTGCCGCCGAACTGACCGTTGCGGAACACCGGCCTGAGCTTGGCCAAGCCTTCGAGCGTCGTGTCCGGGCGGGGGCCTTCATCGGTATCGGCCAGGCGATGGCGCGTGGCGATGCCGGTGTCGTTGGCATCGGGCACGTGCGAGATGATCTCGTAGGGCGAAATCTCGTCTGTGAACTCGCCGGCCGCGATCGCGGCCAGCGCCTTCTGGTGGGAGGCGACGGCGAACGCATCCTGCGCTTCGCGGCTGATCTTCCATTCCTCGGCGACCTTCTCGGCGGTGATGCCCATGCCATAGGCGATGGCCACGTGGTCGTCGTCGAACACCGATGGCGACAACGCCACCTTGTTGCCCATCATCGGCACCATCGACATCGATTCGGTGCCGCCGGCCAGCAGCAGGTCTGCATTGCCCAGGCGGACCTGGTCGGCGGCCAGCGCCACGGCCTGCAGGCCCGAGGAGCAGAAGCGGTTGATCGTCTGCGCGGCCACGGTGTTCGGCAGGCCGGCCAGCAGCACGCCGATGCGCGCGACGTTCATGCCCTGCTCGCCCTCGGGCATGGCGCAGCCGATGATGGCATCGTCGATTTCGCGTGGGTCGATGCCGGGCGCCTGCGCCACCACGCTGCGCAGCACGTGCGCGAGCATGTCGTCGGGGCGGGTGTTGCGGAACATGCCTTTCGGCGCCTTGCCCACGGGCGTGCGGGTGGCGGCGACGATGTAGGCGTCCTGGATC
>Ga0208126_1000002_pt1 | contig 43177 bp, 76 predicted proteins | sample SoimicmetaGmgHAA_FD_188334 | JGI IMG/M metagenome (GOLD analysis project Ga0208126, IMG submission 188334) | Soil and rhizosphere microbial communities from Laval, Canada - mgHAA (SPAdes) (version 2) | ecosystem: Environmental > Terrestrial > Deep subsurface > Rock core/Sediment | place: Laval... | reverse complement strand
TCCGACACAAGACCGGAGCCAATGGAAACCAGACTTTGAATGGCGATCACTACGCTGTGGTCGCCTTCCTTGGTGATGACGGTGACACTCAGCCAACGCAGGACATGCTTAACGGTCTTCGTGACGCCATTGAGTACTTCCAGGCCAACGGAGCGGGGGGGGAGATCAAGGGTCACCGGGATGGCTACGCCACTTCGTGTCCTGGAGACAATCTGTATTCGTGGATCACGTCCGGTGCTCCACGCCCAATTACTAACGAAGGATTTACTATGGATCAGGAAGCTCGTGAGTGGTTCGGTCAGCTGAACTCCATGGCATGGGGAACTAAGAACGACCTTGCCGATGTCAAGATTCTGCTTGGCGACATCAAGACTGTCCTCTCCTTGATCGAGGCCAAGCTCCCTTCCCCCGCTCCAAAGGTTAGCTAATGAGCCGATCCCTTGCAGAGGTGGCCCGCAAGGTCAGGGCCCTTAAGGATGCCGCCCGTGACAGGGATCAGCGCATGCGTGACCTACGGGACATTCGGTCCGGCGACATTGATACGGTCATGCCTGGCACGATGCCCGAGCCATGGCCGTATCCTGTCGTGGCCAACATGATCGATACTGTTGCCCGTGACACATCCGAAGTCATGGGGCAGATGCCAGCCATCAACTGCACCAACTCCATGCAGACGAGCGAGCGGAGCCGCAAGTTCTCGTCTCGTCGCACCCGCATCGCCAATCATTACCTGATCGCAAGCAGGATGGCATCCGGTGAGCAGATCAAGTTCTGCGATCACTACATGTCATACGGCATGGCGATCTACATGGTGGAACCCGACGTCTGCAACAAGACTCCAGTCATCCGTGTCGAGAATCCGATCGGAGCGTATCCAGAGTTCGACATCTTTGGAAACCTCCGTTCGTATTCGAGGATGTGGCGGGAAGAAGCGATCAGTCTCGTATCCAAATATCCGTTCCTCATGAGTGTTCTGAATCGGACCGACACCTATGGTCGGTCCGTCGATGGAGGATGGGAGGAGAGGGAGATCGAGATCTGCAAGTACATGGACAAGGAACAGATCGTCCTCTACCTCCCCGCTCACAGCAACACTCTTGTTGACTACATGGAGAACGTTCTTGGTGAGCTGATGATCTCCATCGCGATCAGGCCCTCCTATGATGAGCAGATCCGTGGAGCGTATGACGATGCCAAGTGGGTCTACTTGGCGAAGTCGCGCATGGCCATGCTGGGGCTTGAAGCTACTGAGAAGTCTGTCCGTGCTCCAATCGCGGTTCCTCGCGATCTACAGAAGTATCAGGCTGGTGCTGACTCGATTCTCCGGACCGACAGTCCGGAGAAGATTCGTCGTGTAGGTGTTGACACGCCACAGTTCGCGGCTCAGGAGGAACAGCTTCTTGAGCGTGAGCTTCGCATCAGCACTCGCTCTCCAGAGGCAAGAAGCGGAAACGTCAATGCCAGTATCATCACCGGCAAGGGTGTCGAAGCGCTCATGGGCGGCTTCGACACTGTCATTACCACTGGACAACAGGTGGTCGGTCAGGCGTTGATGCGCGCGCTTGAGTTCTGCTTCGGCATGGACGAGATTCTCTGGGGTGAAGAGAAGAAGACCATTCGAGGAGTGGTGCAGGGCACGCCGTTCGAGGATACGTACATTCCGAGTAAGGACATTGACGGTAACCACAAGGTTGATGTCACGTATGGATTCGCGGCCGGTCAGGATCCGGCCCGCGCCATTGTCGGCATGCTTCAGCTTCGGGGCGACGACCTGATCTCCAGGGACTTCGTTATGCGTCAGCTCCCGATGGAGATCGATGTTGTTCAGATGCAGACTCAGATCGATCAGGAACACTTCGAGGATGCGCTCAAGGCGGGCATTCAGGGAGCGATGCAGGCCATCCCCCAGATGGCCTTGCAGGGCATGGACCCTCTCGATCCGCTCATGAAGATGGCAAAGGTTGTCCAGCTTCGCGAGAAGGGTAAGCCGGTGCATGAGGCAGTCCTTGAAGCATTCACCCCACCAAAGCAGCCAGAGGCCCCTCAGGGGCCCGAACAGGCAATGCCAGGACCCGAAGGCCAGGCTGCGCCTCAGGGCGCGCCTGGCATGCCTTCACAGGCTTCTGCTGGCGGACGTGACGTCATGCAGATGCTAGCCTCTCTCAGGTCTTCTGGTCAGGCTACGATGAATACCCGAACTCGCAGGGAGCAGAGCATTTAATGCATGACAGTCAGGACTGTCCGTACGCCAAGTACATTGGCGTACCAACTTACAAGATCACCGATGAATCCAAGAACGATCTGTGTGGCTTCTGCCATGCTCCTTGGACTTCCATCACCAAGCCAACCCGAGGGAGTAAGTAATATGCCCGGTCCCAACAGCCAGGCCATGTATGAGGCGAATCTTCAGGAAGGTATGATCTTCGCCGATCATCCTGCCGCTGGTGTGTGGGAGTCGCTTCAGGGCACTCACTGCGCCACGTGGGAGATCGAGACCATGGAGTCTCGATCTGAGGGTACCAGCCGTCACCAGGCGCCCACCAAGTCTCCCGAGTGGGATTCCACCATCATCGTCCACACTCTGACCACCGGACCTGACGGGTCCGGTGCTCAGTATCGATCGCACATCCCGAACCACTAAGGAGTAGATATGGCTGGCATTCCGGTTTCAGGCCCTGGCCAATTCAGTCAGCGAACGGATCGTCAGCCTGTCGCGCAGATCCCGAACGCTGACTACGGGGAGCAGAAGGCATTCAAGCAGCTTCAGCAGGATGCGCCAGTGGCGCAGTCCTCTGGCATGCCGCAGGGGATGGACTTCGCGTCTCTCTTTGGGAATCCGGCGGACCGAGTGGTCCCAATGGGGGCAGAGTCCTCCCAGCCGGGCACCCCTGTAACTGACGGTGCGGCCCTGGGAATGGGCCAGGACATGAGCGCTCTTGGGCTTGGCGTTCCCCGTAGTCAGCAGGATTTGCAGAACCTTGCTTCACAGCTTCCGGTTCTTGAGTACATGGCCAACCAGCCGAACGCAAGCTGGGGGCTTCGCCAGTTGATACGCAATATCAAGGGATCGCTATGACGACTGTCGTTCCTGACTATCTGTACCCGGGTCAGGCGTTCAATGAACTCGGGTCTCTCGTGTACAACATGCCGAACTTCCCGGCAATCGCCTTTGACATCGCGAGCCTTCCCGGCTCGCGTGATGCCATCAACGTGGCAGCATCAACGATCATGCAGTCGAACATCAATCCGTACGGAGAATAATGACTACGCCAAGTCCGCAGCCGGGGTTCGCTCCCGCGCCAGTCAACTCAACCCAGTGGAATGCTCAGGTTGTTCAGGCCGCTGCGGAACAGCGTATCAATAGCACGAAGCAGGCTGCCAACGTATCGGGAGGCGGGGGCTTCTTCTCCTGGCTGCTGAAGCCTGTGGAGTCGGTAGGATCTTTTGTTCACTCTGTCTACTCGAATGTAATCTCGCGGCCACTGTCGGCCGCGATGCTTCACATGTATATCGGATCGGCCGAGGCGAACAGTAGTGCCGAGTCGTGGGGAAATCTCTTCGACGGTGATATCTGGGATCGTGCTTGGCGTGATGCCAAGCACGTGTCTCCAGGTCAGGCTTTCGAGTTCGGTATTGAGAACTTCTTCGGTGACATGCGCACCGAGATGATGAAGCCGGTCAATTACACCCCGAAGGACATGGCTGGAAGGCCGGTACTCGACAAGAGCGGGAAGCCGGTAAACATCAATCTGAACCAGACCGGCTACATATGGGACAATCCCGATGCAGTCAAGGTTCACTTTGACAGTGGTGTGCAGAAGTATCTGTCCGGTGGACTTGACTTCTACACCAGCTGGTACGCCGATCCTTTCGTTCTGGCCGGCAAGGGTGCCGGAATCGCACGGAACGTTGCCTACGTCCGGCCCGCCCTTGATGCGGTTTCCAAGCCGAATCTAGCTCAGGAGATCTCCCGCAAGGTTGGTCTGACGACCATTCCCGAGCGGTCGAACGTCGAGAAGAACATATTCAAGAATCGCCTGGCTGAGGCCCCTGAGGAAAGGTACAGTCGTTCGTTCATCGGAATGGGCGACATGATCATGAAGCAGAAGGGAAAGCTTGGAGAGGCTTTCCCAGAGTGGATCACTCGCCAGAACTGGGCGAAGAACTCCGCCGATTCGGGAGCGCTGGCTTCAGCTCTTGGAAAGGCTGCCGATCGCAGCGACGTCGATCAGATCCTCGCCGTATCGCTCGGTGACACTGAAGCGCTTCAGAAGCTGACCGCCAAGAATGCGGAACTCGGTGCGCAAATGGACATGCTCGCCAAGCGCAAGGAGGGCTTGATTGCGGGCACGCCGGCGAATGTCGCTGCCGGAGATGCGGCGAAGCTCAAGCTTCAGATGGACGACATCGCTCAGAAGTCCAGCCAGATCCTGGCTCAGCGGTCTGACATTTCCGGTCGTATCGCGGTGCAGGGAACGATGAAGAACGGTATGTACTTCAACCCGCTCATCTCCCCCATCGCGAGCAACTTCGGCCAGTACGCTCGTGGTCTTGAAACCACGAGCGCTTCCAAGCTGGGTAAGGGCATCGCTTCGGCTCCGGTTCGCTATGCTGCCAGTCTCGTCTACAACAACGCATATGTGCGTCCGATTCGGCTTTTCAGCGGTACCACCTGGAACGGTGTTCGCGCACCAGGACATATCAATCTTGACGCAGAGGACAGTCACCGCGCTCTGAGTGCTAGTCTCCAGCAGTCAAACGCCTTCACCAATGATGAAGTAGCGAACATGGTCGGCAAGTACATTACCGCAGATCGAGGGATTAAGGACTTCCTTGTTCAGCAGTACGACAGCCTTACCGTCCAGCGCCTGGCCAAGAAGTACGATCTCAATGACGCGGAAGCGGACGCCATCTATAAGCAGGTCGGAGGACTTCGCGGGCAGGCCCGTGACGGGCGCGTCTACTCGACCGGATACATCGAGACTGCCGATGGCGGTCGGCTTCGTGCCGACCACGTTGCCGAGGATGGGTCCCTTGTGGCCGTCTCCCCTGTCCTCAACAGTCAGCTTCAGAACACTCATATCCTTACCGACTATGAGCACATGGATCGCATCCTCAAGTACAGTGCCGGTCCGTTCAAGAAGCTTCTGAAGGAAAACAAGATTCAGATGGAGGCGGCCAAGGGCGAGCCGCTCAATCTTGCTGAGCAGGCAGAGGCTGCGCGTACGGCCATGTCCGAGCTGAAACCTTCAAAGATCCTGTCCACTCTTAACTTCGGAACCGAAGCTGCCGACACGTTCAGCAAGCTTTGGAAGTTCAATGTCCTGCTCCGTCTCGGCTATGGCCCTCGCGCAATCGCCGATGACTTCATGGGTCAGGTTGCCCAGCTCGGTGCCGCGAACTTCTTCTTTGAGCGCACCCTTCAGGGTGGGCGAAACTTCGCCACTCGCAAGATGAACCATATAATGGGTGACCCTACAGGCGTTGAACAGATGATGGCATCCATCGACAGTGGAATCGCCGAACTGTCGAATCAGGCAGCCAGGCATCAGAACAAGATCGAGCGAATCAATGCCTACCTGCCTGCCGGTCCGGAAGGTGGAGCGTCCTACATCGGTCGCGGAGCAAAGGGGCGCAGGCTTTTCAACCAGCGCACGAATGAACTCCGCAAGACGCAGACCCAGCTTGATGATGTCACCGACCAGATCAATGCTCTGCGTGCGCAAAAGAACAAGATCGGTACGGCTCAGAAGGCGCTCGGTGATCGCTACACGATCATGCCCGACGGTACTGCCTTCCCCCTCCCGTTCGAGGGCCCTTCAGGCGCCCTCTATAAGGATCTCCTTGGCGGCCGTCGAACCATTGACAACCTCATGGGTGGAACCGCATCCAGCATGTGGAACCAGTTCCGCAACTCCGACTGGCGTGTTCGCACTGCCAGTGAGGGCAATGAGTATGTCTCTGCCTACATGCGTGTGATCAACCAGCAGTTCAAGAACGATGAAGCCGCAATGGCTGTTCTCCGTGGCGAGAATCTCATCAAGTGGTTCGGAACCCAGGAAGGCAGGGCTTATCGTTCCGCCTCCGCCATGAAGAACATGAGCATGGCGGAGCACGCAGATCGCATCGAACAGACGGTGGAACATATGCTTCCGCGCAACACCCCCGAAGGTGTTGCGCTACGTGAGGCCGTTATCGGTAATGCCAAGGATGCTGATCTGGCTCAGGCCATCAAGGATGTGCAGCTCAAGACTCCACAGCATGCGCCGGACGTTCAGTCCGAAGGAATCAACTATGCCATGGGCAAGGGCGATTTCATGCAGTCTGTCGATTCAGTAATCGACAAGTTCTACAACGTGATGAACAAGATGCCATCGGAGGTCCTGTCCAGGAATCCACTGTTCTTCCAGCTGTACCGTCAGCATGTCAGTGACCTGTGGCAGATGAGCAAGGATGGTGGAGCCGTGAAGATCTCCGCCAAGGAACAGGAACGCATTGCCGAGAGGGCTCGACAGTTCGCACTGAAGGATGTCAAGAAGCTTACATTCAACATGGACTATGAGACAAAGATCGCTCACTCCATGCGCTTCATCGCTCCATTCTTCGGCCCAATGCAGGAGTCTTTCACCCGCTGGGGTCACATCATCGCCAACAAGCCCGATGTGCTTGCGCACGCTGTCAACATTTACACGTCTCCAATCCGTGCCGGTCACACTGTTGACCAGAACGGAAACCCTGTGGATGAAGATGGCTATGTTCACAATGAGGATGGAAGCAAGACTCTTGTTTCCAAGAGTGACATGCATATTCAGTTTCAGGCTCCGCAGTGGCTTGCGAAGTCAATCGGGATGGATCAGGGATCAACTGTTGACATGCCGATCAACACTCTGAACCTTGTGCTTGCGAATGACCCATGGTACAACCCAGGAACTGGCCCATGGGTTCAGTTGCCCGCTAACTGGGTGGCACTTCACGAAGACCCAACAGTTGGTGACACGATGAAGAAGCTCGGAATTCTTCAGAATGTCACTCCCGACATGATGAGCCAGCTCAAGGGAGCTGGCCCTACCCTGATCTCCACCATTCTCGGCGACCAGGACTATGAGACTCAGCAGCGAGACATGGCCTACCTCATGCAGTCCGAGGATTACAAGTGGAAAACCGGAATGCGATCCACTCAGCCTACATGGCAGGAAGTAAAGGACCGTGTAGAATCCAACGCCCAACTTCGAGCATGGATGAAGTTTGACCTTCCGGTTTCTATGAGTTTCAAGGACCCGTATCAGTACTTCCGTGATCGCTACAGGGATCTGGTGAAGGCGGACCCGAAGACCGCCGATCAGGTATTCATGGCAAAGTATGGCGATGCCGCATTCTCCTTCACGGGGGCGATGACCTACGACAGGAAGGGTCTGCCATCAACCGCAGAGGCGGTGATGGCAGATAAGAAGTATTCCCTCCTCACTGATGCCGATCCGGACCTTGCTCCGCTAATTGTCGGCCCTTACTCCAGCGGTGATTTCAGCCAGACCGCATATGCCCAGCAGATGCGGAGCGGGGAAAGGAAGCAGCTCAGTGCTGTAGAGGTGATGCAGCGAGCACAGGCCAATGAAGGATGGGCACAGTACGACAAGTACATGAACATCCTGAATGCCAGGCTCAAGCAGGCGGGCTTCATGTCGTTCAGCGCTAATGGCGCTGAACGTCTGGACAACATGCGCAAGGGTATAATCGTCCTGCTCACCGAACCCAAGATCAATGGCAAGATGAACCCCAAGTACAATGAGCAGTTCGCCAAGCAGTTCCTGACGATCGACAAATCGAAGGATGACCGAATCGCCAAGGCCATGGACGGGATCGTCAGAGAACAGTCTCTCATCGGTGACCCGATGCGAAGCGATATTCGATCGCTTGCCATCTACATGGACTACCGGAATGCAGCTCAGCAGGTACTGGCCAACAGGAAGAAGGCCGGAGGTTCCGCTGACATCACTTCAAAGAAAAACATTGATCTTCGGTTCTCGTTCTCCAATGCGGTGTCCGCTCTTGTTGAGCAGGATACCAAGTTCGAATCACTGTACAATCGCTGGCTGAGTCGTGACATGTACGACCAGCACAATCCGATGGGATAACGAATGCCTCAGCCAACCCCTGGACTTACCCCGTCCCCGCCGTCCGGGCCTCCACCGCAAGGGTTCGACCCGATGGACTTTGCCGGAGCTTTCGCTGACCAGCAAGCCACTGGCCCTGGCGGCAAGCCCACTACTGCTGTAACCGGCATGTACGGCCCCCTGTCGGGCTCTGACAGGTGGCGGTATGCTACCGACCAGCCTGGCTCCGAGGATATGAGGAACAGGCAGGGGGCGCCGATCACAAAGTCTGTCCAGGACCTCTCTCGCGACTTCTACACATGGGATCAGAAGCAGAAGGATCAGTTCCGTGCCCGTCTTGGTCTGATCAACAAGAATGCCCTGGTCGCATCCGATTCCGATCTTGCCAATACATGGGCCGACTACGTGCAGCAGTCGGCCAATTACTTCTCGGCCGGTATCGCCATGTCTCCGGACGACATCCTCAATAAGGATGTCGCGACCAAGGGTGTCGGCGCCCCTTCACTTGCCGGAACTCGTACATCCACTACAACCGACCTCAACCTTACGAGTAAGCCTGATTCAGATGCCATCTTCAACAGTGCGGCAAAGGCACTCCTTGGCAGGGCGCCGACCGAAGCCGAGTATGCCCAGTTCCAATCCTCGCTCAATAGTGCAGAGCGAGCCAATCCTGTTCAGGCCACCACGACCACCACGACGGATGCCGAAGGAAATGTGATTGACCAGTCCCGTCAGAGCACTGGTGGTCTTGGTGCCGGCGGTGCGTCTCTCATGGCTCAGCAGGCAGCACAGCAGAATCCGGAGGCCGGAGCGTATCAGGCTTCCACTACTTACTGGAACGCTGCCATGCAGATGATTCAGCGAGGCTACTAAATGGCGGTGAACGGTAAGCAGGTGGTTGATTACCTGATGCAGTTCCTTGGGACTCCGTATGTGTGGGGTGGAACCAGCCCGAGCGGCTTCGACTGCTCGGGCCTACTCCAGTACGGATTCGGTCACTTCGGCGTGAACATCGCACGAGTCACCAATGACCAGATCGGCCAAGGAAAGGCCGTTGACTGGGATGAGATGCAGGTTGGTGACGCGATCTTCTTCGACACCGATTCCGGCCGTTCCGGTCCTGATCACGTCGGTATCTATATCGGTGGAGGCAAGATGCTTCAGGCACCGAAGACAGGTGATGTGGTGAAGATCACTGACATTACCAGTGGATACTATGCGCAGAGGTTCATGGGTGCCAGGCGCTTCAATGGCATCGAAGGTGGAGGCGACAGCAACGGGGACTGGAAAACCCAGTCCCCGGCAGAGAAGAAGCTTTCACCAGAAGAGATGGCAGCCAACTATGGCTTGAGCTGGGCATTCCTCAACTCTGATCCCAGCCTGAAAAAGTTGTTCGAGGATGCTGTTGGTGGAAGCTGGACTGCTGAGAAGTTTCAGTCCGAGATGAAGAACACCGACTTCTGGAAGAACAATAGTCAGTCCGCCAGGAAGGCGATGCAGACTAAGGCTTCCGATCCGGCAACATGGGCCGCCATGATGGAAGCCAACAAGGCTAAGATTCAATCCAAGGCCTCCGAACTGGGCGCCAGCCTTCCCGCTGGCGCCCTCGACTCCATGGCGAATGACATGGAAATGTCGGGCATGACGGATGAGCGACTCACTCAGGTACTTGGCGGATACGTCGATTACGTCAATGGCAGTCTTACCGGCATGGCTGGCATGCATGCGAACGTCATGCGCAAGTACGCTTCGGACATGGGTGTTGACATCAATCAGCAGTCCATCAAGAACTATGCACAGCTCATGATCAAGGGTGTGAGTTCGCAGCAGGACTTCAAGAACTTCATCGACAATCAGGCAGTCTCTTCCTTCCCCGCTTACGAAGATCAGATCAGGGCAGGATCAACTGTCAAGCAGATCGCGAACCCGTACATTCAGATGATGTCGCAGACTCTTGGAATGAATCCCAGCGCTGTCACCATGAAGGATCCTACTATCATGAGCGCGATGAACAGCATTAGTCAGGATGGAAAGCCTGTCGGCAAGACACTTGCCGAATTCGGAGACATGCTTCGTGGTGATCCTCGCTGGCGTCAGACCAGCGAGGCGATTACCAAAACCATGAGCACCGGCATGCGGATTCTCCAGAACTGGGGGCTTGCCTGATGGCTAACCTCAGTCGGCAGGAGATGGCGTCCAAGTATGGCTACACCGTCGCCTTCATGGATGCTTATCCAGAGATCGGTCAGCTCATCGAGAAGGCCGTCAAGGAGGATTGGACGGCCGACAAGTTCCAAGCTCAGTTCCGCAACACCAACTTCTGGAAGAACACCAGCGATCAGCAGCGCAAGATGGCGATGCTGTGGACTTCCGACCCTGCGGAGTGGGGTGCGCTGTGGGGCCGAACGCAGAACCACATACGTGGACTCCTTGGTGAACTCGGCGGAAGTCAGGATGACTGGAATGTCATCAATGGACTGTCCGGCAAGATCATCATGGAAGGGTGGGACGATGAACGAATCCGCCATGAGATCGGCAGTTACATCACCTTCGGTTCAGGAGGATTCGCCGGAGGCAAGGCGGGAGAGGTGCAGCAGGATCTGAACTCCTACGCGTATGCAATGGGTATCAAGAACGCGGATTCATGGATTCAATCGGCTGTTCGTGGAATTGTCTCAGGTGCCAGTTCGGTTCAGGATTACAAGAATCAGATCAGGGATCAGTCCATAGCATCTTTCCCTGGATGGAAGGATCAGCTGGATGCAGGTCAGACGATGATGGACATCGCCCAGCCGTACATGCAGTCCATGTCGCAGATCCTTGAGATACCTCCGGGGTCTGTCAACCTGTTCGACCCTACAATCAACAAGGCTCTCCAGTTCAAGGACAGCAACGGAAAGGCCACATCCCAGCCGCTGTGGCAATTTCAGAACGATCTCCGATCGGATGATCGCTGGAAGAAGACGCAGAATGCTCAAGACTCTGTCATGGGCACAGCCCATACAATCCTTCAGCAGTTTGGAATCTACTCATAATGGCAACTTGGGACAAGCCACCTAAGGATGTAGGCGATGTAGTCGGAGGCATCAAGCCTCCGACCCTTGAGGAACAGCTCACCGGATCGCAGCGAGATGCATTCGCCGCTATCAGCAGTCGGTTCGCTCAGTATGGACTCGGAACTCTAGCACCCAAGATCATCGGCTACCTCAAGGACGGATTCAGTGCCGACACGATCAGTATCCTTCTTCAGGACACTTCGGAATACAAGCAGCGTTTCGCCGGCAATGAAGTAAGGAAGCAGAAGGGCCTTCCTGTTCTCTCCCCCGCTGAGTACTTGAGTACTGAGTCGAGCTACCGTCAGCTCATGCGGCAGGCTGGATTGCCTGCCGGATTCTATGACCAGAATTCCGACTTCACTCAGTTCATCGGCAAGGATGTGAGTCCTACAGAACTCAAGCAGAGGGTTGATCTGGCGGCGAGCGCTACGACGCTCGCCTCTCCACAGCTGAAGCAGGCCCTGAGCGGCATGTATGGACTCGATGATTCGAGTATCACAGCGTATTTGCTTGATCCTGAACGCGCCATTCCTCACATTCAGAAGCAGGTGGCAGCCGCTCAGATCGGAGCGGAAGCACTCAAGCGTGGACTTCAGGTGAGCGGGAAGGCAGAGGATTACGCCACTTCCGGAGTCACCGCACAGCAGGCCGCGCAGGCATATGGGCAGATTGCCCAGCAGCTTCCCGGATTCCAAGCTGCCGCAAGTTCGTTCGGAACCGGCATCAATCAGGATATTCTCGAACAGGCATACCTTGGCCCAGTGAGCAACCCAGAGGCAGAGGGGACAGTTACTCGGCTCGCATCGTGGAACCGTGCGCGTGCGCAGGGGCAGGCATCCGGTGCAAGGGCCGGTCTTGTGCGATCCACTTCGGGACGCGTATAGTTCAAACGGAGGGGTGATTCCACTTATGGGTCACTTAAACGACATGTGATGTGCCCTCACTTCTAGCAATAGCTCAATGGTAGAGCGCTGCGTTTGGGACGCAGAGGTTCGGGGTTCGAGTCCCTGTTGTTAGACGTTGATCGGGTAGCACCTGATCCCTCACGTTCGTGAGGTATGAACGATGGATCGCGACCATTCATGGTGTACAGCGTAGGCTGTGCTGGCGGGTCTGTAAAACCCTCCCATCGAGGTTCGAATCCTCGGTACACCACCCCCCCTCATACGGGTTCCGGTATGGCGACAGGACCGGGTAATTTGAAGAGTCGCGGTTGCATCTAAGTCTCAACTGGCAGAGCTGGGGATGAATACATCCTTGACGTATGGGTTCGAATCCCATGATGCATACTCCTGATCCCACCGACCGGCCGGGTATCAGAGTACGTAAGACCGGTAGAGCAAGTCTGACGATCGATCCCCCGTCGATCGTCCTAGTGTTCGCATTCAATCACTATTCAGGGAGTATGTCAGATGACTGACGCTTGGGATTACGACGAGACCGACAGCCAGCAGAACGGGCCAAAGGCACTGCGAGAAGCATACAAGGCCCAGAAGGATGCAAACGATAAGTTGATGAGCCGCCTTGAAGCACTTGAGGCGGAAGCAAATCGCAATCGTGTTGCGGATCTTTTCGAAACCCAGGGTGTGCCGCGTAGCGCATCCAAGTTCTACAACGGCGACCCCGACCCCGACAAGGTCAATGCGTTCGTCTCTGAAATGCGAAGCACCTTCAGTGGCGCTTCGCCCGTTGACACCAGCTCTACAGCTCCGACTTACAGCACTGACGATCAGGTGAAGCTTCAGAGCATCATGCAGGCCGGTGCCAACGGCGATCCGGGTTCCAACTACGACGTTGCCATGTCGAAGATGAACGACCCGACCCTTACTACTCAGCAGCGACTCCAAGCTTACGCGGAGTTCGCACGAATCTCCGCTACTCAGTAAAGCTCTGGGGTCGCATCCTCCCCAATGATTGGATGTGATCCGGAATGGCCAACGCCTTTACCGGTACTTCGGCGATGCTGAACCTTGTTCAGACCGCCTTCGATCGCGAACTTGAGTTCGCGCTCCGTGCTCAGCCTATTTTCCGCAAGGTTGCCGACAAGAAGCCTGCTCAGCAGGCGATGCCCGGTTCCAGCGTTGTCTTCTCGCTGTACCAGGATCTCGCTCAGGCCATCACTCCGCTCAATGAGCTGGTTGACCCTGATGCCATTGCGGCCGGTAACCCGACAACCGTTACTGTCACTCTGAATGAGTACGGTAACGCGATCCTCGTTTCCAACAAGCTCGACCTGTTCTCGTTCACCGACGTTACCGCTGGTCTTGTCAACCAGGTGGCGTGGAACCTGATCGACTCCGTTGACCTGATCGTTCAGAACGTTCTTGCCGCTGGTACTCAGACCGTTCGCAATGACCCGGCCACCGGTAGTCCGCAGTACGGTTTCGGCACCAGCCCGACTCAGCCTATCGCCCTTACTGCGATCGACCAGACGCTGAACAGCCGGTTCGATTCGGGCAACGCCCGCTTCTCGGTCACCAAGCTTCGGTCGAACAAGGTTCACCCGACCCTCAACGCGTACTACACCGCCTATATTCACCCGGATGTCTCGCACGACCTTCGCTCCGAGACCGGTTCCGCCGCATGGCGTGATCCGCACAACTTCTCGGCCGCTGAGAACATCTGGGGCGGCAACATCGGCGAGTACGAGGGTGCCGTCTACCTTGAGAACCCTCGCTGTCAGAACCTTCAGGCCGGTTCCGGCACTGGTACTTCTCAGACCCGCGTGTACAACACGTACTTCGTTGGCCAGCAGGCTCTTGCCGAGGCCGTTGCTGAGGAGTTCCACACCATTCGTGGTCCGGTTGTTGACAAGCTCACTCGATTCCAGCCTCTCGGCTGGTACGGTGTTGCCGGTTGGTCCCTGTATCGTCCAGAGGCACTCATCGTCAACCAGACTTCCAGCTCTGTTCGTCCTACCATCTAACAGATAAGAGGGAAGCCTTTACGGGCTTCCCTCTTTCTTGTGGAGTAAACATGGCTACCCTTGCAGTCGGTGTTCCCGTCAACATCTACTATACTGGTTCGTCCGGCTCTCCAAGCCAGATCGCCGGAACTGTCGCTGACATTGGCAGCGACTACATCACCATCCAGAACTCCAACGGTGACGACATCACCATTGGATGGGCAAACGTAAACGTAGTAGTGTCGTAATGGCAAACTGGCATTTCCAGACACCGACTGTTGATGAAGGTCCGTTCATGTGGAACTTCATGATGGAGCGGTTTCGTATCACTCGCGGTATCACTGTCAAGCAGACAGCACCCGGACCAAACTACATTCTCGTTCGATTCGACAGTTACACCAATGAACTCGGCGCCAGCAACTTGCCGCAGAATCCGAATAATGATACGGACTTCTGGCCAGAACCGTCCGCAGGACTCAATACATTCCGTGGCGGATACGACTGGATAGTCAATGACGCCACGAAGTCTGATCTCATCAACTCCGGCATTGGTATCACCAGTGCCAACTTCACTCCGGCATAGGTGGAAATGCCTTACCGTAGCTCCAAACAGCGCGCCTTCATGCACGCTGTTCATCCAGATATAGCAGCCCGATGGGACAAGGAAACGGGCGGGAAGGTAGTACCGAATGGCAAAGCCAAATCCAAAGGCCAAGCTGGGAAGCGGCGGGCGGTTCGCCGCAGTCGAGGCAGCCGCTAAGAAGTCCGGCGCAAGCAACCCTGCTGCTGTGGCAGCTTCTGTAGGCCGTAAGAAGTACGGCGAGAAGAAGATGGCCAAGATGGCTGCGAAGGGTCGCAAGAAGTGAGCGATTACCTTCGCATCAAGAACAGGTTCACCTATCATCCACCGAAGGGTGATCAGGTCGAACGGTACGAGTCCATTCGAGAGAATGGCAAGGTTACTGCCATGACCTTCGAGGATCTCTGTCCCGCCTCACCTGAACTCACTATGGCCATCAATCACATCGATCAGGCCGTTATGTGGGCAAACGCGGCGATTGCCAGGAACGAGTAATGGGCGACTACAACCACATCCCGGCCGAATACAATCCAACGCACAACCCAGTGCCTGAGGACTTCATCCCAGACTATGGCATGAAGACTCCTGGCGGTACCGACAACCGCCGCATGTGGAACGAGAAGGGCGTGTTGGATCGAGAAGTCCACGAGCATGCTCAGGCTCCGGAAGGCCAGTCCCTACCATCCAACCACGATCCGTTTCGGACTGGCATCTATGTCACGAATTCGGTCGGCGACTTCGACTAGGCGCAGCCGGTGTAGGACCGGCTGCGCTACCAAGGACCACAAGTCGTACTCTGACTGCTGCAAGGGAATCCAGCTGAACTCAGGAGCACTCCTGACAGGTGAACAGAAGGCATGGGATACGGAACTCTCCACATACAAGCAGGCGCGGGAGGAAGGTATCCAGCCAATGGGAACCAAGCAGCATCAGATCGACCAGGCCAAGCGATTCAGTGACGCAACTGGCGTCGCCTTTGGAGGATAAGCGTGGCAGAGATGCGCGTATCAATCGAAGGTACAGTAACAACGGCTTCCACTACAGGTGGAACTCCTGCTACTTCGACCTTCACTCAGATAACCGATGGAACCGGCACGGCAGGTGTATCCAGTCCGCCGTCCGGCTTCTCCCCCGCTCTATTCGTTTGCGATGGGGCTAAGACGGCAGTCACTACACTCAATGCGGTTACTGCCAATACTACTGGCACCGCCGTTGACGGCGGCGGTGCCTACAGCAACTGGTCAGCGATAGGAGTGATGACCGGTTCTCCTACTGCCGGGACTCTTACTCTTGAGCTGTCTCTCGACAATGTGACTTTCGTCAGCTCGACCGCAACTCAGGCGATTACCGCAGCCGGTAATGTTGCGATCTTCTCAACCGGTCGGCCGGCAAGGTATGCAAGGGTTTCACTCAGTGGGCTTGCCGGAACCATAAGCTGCACCGTCAAGATGATGGCTGGTGGATGATGGCTCAGATCAACATAGGAGCTGAGCAGGCCCTTGCCACGTACCCGTCGGCAGATCCGTCCTTCCTCGGAGTATATCTGGCTGGCATTCATGACGTTCCGGCAACTGTAGCCGCCAATAATTTCATGTCTCTCATGAATCCGACTGGCAGCGGTAAGAAGATTGTCGTTCTTGGCGTGACGGTGGCGGACTATTCAGTCTCCACCGTCACTGGCTCAACCTCCATGGAGGTGTGGAGGGTCGGCGCTTCCTCCGGTGGAACGCTTACGACTGCGGCCAATGTCAACAGGTTCGTATCTACATTCTCCAATCCCGTGGCCGAAGTTCGAACAGGCAATCCAACTGTCACACTGACGGGTGCGACCGCACTCATTGGGTTTCCTCCTACGCTCGGAGGTGGAGCTCAGTCGCCGAATTCTGCGGCGACCACTCCCGGCGCATCGTTCATCCTGTCCCCTGGAGAAGGGGTTGTCTTCGTTCAGAACGTTGGCGACGTTGATGAGCGATGGAATATTCAGATCATTTGGGCAGAAAAGTAGAGGATACAATGATCATAGCAACCCCACCGTCCGGCGACATTGTCAATGCGTCCGCTTCGACCACCACTTCCGGAATTGTCACTGTTCCGGCAGGCCGATGGTTCACCGGAAGTGTGCAGCTTTCCGCCGTTCAGAGCGGAGCGGGTACAGCCGCTCCGTCCGTTACATGGACTGCGACCGGTGCTGACTTCGGCCCCGCTTCCGGCAGCACTGTAGCCAGGATTGAGGTTGGTGGAATCCTCGGCATCATCTCCAGTGCGAGCAACACGAACGAAGTCTTTGCTTATGGTGGAGATTCTGGCGGGCAGCTCAACTTCTCCGCATCCGCCACATCTTCCTGTGTAGTGAATGGAATCCTTATCTAATGTCCATCACGCTGGCGGACATGAAGGGCCGTATCAAGCAGCTTCTTCAGGGCTACACCAGGAACCAGGAACAGATCAGCTGGCTGACTGCCCCAATGTCCCCCAGCGACACAACGTTTCAGGTTGACACGTCAACCTCGAAGCTTGTCTCTCGTGGTCTTGTTCAGATCAATAATGAGCTTCTTCTTGTCACCAGTTTCAATGCGCAAACCGGACTTGTGACAGTTGCGGCAGGAACCAATGGCCGTGGTGTGGAAAACACCACGGCCAATTCCCATAGCATCAATGACCTTGTTGTCATGGACCCTGACTACCCGCGTCAGCGCATGACAGAAGCAATCAACGACACGATTCAGGCCACGTATCCCGACCTGTATATCATGGAGGAGTTCGACTTCTCGAAGGTTGCGGCACGGTACGAGTATCAGATGCCTGCCGATTCCGAAGATGTACTGCGTGTCACGTGCGACACTATCGGCCCTTCCCGAATCAAGTTCCCGGCACAGAGCTGGCGGTACAACCCGCAGGCACAGAATGATCCGACGGCTGGTCTCACTACCGGCAAGTCTATTCAGATCATGGATCAGATCGTTCCCGGTCGAGATGTTCATGTTGTCTACACGAAGAAGCCGGGAACGTTCGTCAATGATACTGATGACTATCTGACCACTGTTGGATATCCTGAGCGGACGGTGGACATGATTCAGTACGGCGCGGTAGCCAGGCTTCTGTCAGGTGTGGAGTCTGCTCGACTTCAGCAGAAGGCTGTAGAAGCTACAGAGCGTGCTGCTCTTGTTCCTACCGGTGCCGCATCAAATGCCTCACAGTACTTCTGGAACATGTATCAGAAGCGAATGAATGAGGAAGTGGACCGACTTCACCAGCTTTTCCCGTCCTATCAGACGTTCCTTTCCTAAGGAGAACCATGGCTCAAAGCCGCTTCTACAGTGCGACCGCGCAGCCTACGGTTCTCACTGCTAACGTAACCCCGACGACTACAATCATTCAGGCTCAACAGACTGTAGGATTCCCACCCAATACCCCGTACATCCTGGCACTTGACTACGGAACTCCATCGGAAGAGGTAGTGCTTGTCACTGCTGCGGCAGGGACCAACCTTACTGTGACTCGTGGGTATGACGGAACTTCCGCCACGAGTCACAATGCCGGTGCCGCTGTGCGGCACACGTGGACCGCCCTGGACGGAAACGACAGTCGATTCCATGAGGGCTCCACCTCCGGGGTTCATGGAGTTGCCGGAGATGTGGTTGGTACTACAGACACTCAGACTCTCACCAACAAGACTCTTACCGCCCCGTCGATCAATGGCGGTACCGCTACTGGCACTACACTTGTCAGTCCAGTCTTCAGTGGAACCGTCAACCTTGTAAGCCCGAACATAACTGGCACCGTTACCGGCGGTGCCAGTTATACGTCACCAACACTTACCGCCCCAGTCATCAACGGAACCGTGACGGGGACAGGAAACTACGCATCACCGACGATCAGTGGAACTGTCCTGGGGAATGCCAGCTATTCGGCTATCACATGCACGACTCCTGTCATCTCCACCACTCCTCTCACCGTCAAGGCCCTCCCCGGCCAGACCAATCCCATACAGATATGGGCCAATGCGGCTTCTCTGACTTTGTCACGAGTTCGCCCGACAGGCGAACTGTCGAGTGATGTAGGGCTTCAGTGCGGAACGAGCAACCAATTCGCTGTGAGCTCCACCGGCGCAACTGTAGCCCCAACATATCGTGCCACCAGCATGGTATCGGCTTCGGCAGAAAACACTACTTCATTCTTTACTTCATCGACTTCGTACTCCGCTATGGCTGGCACGATCACGGTGATCGTGCCTCCTTCCGGCAAGGTTGCCGTGAGTGCTTCATGCAGGATGTTCGGAAACCTGAACAACGGTGAAATGTGGGCTTCGGTAACTGTCAGTGGATCTGTCAGCGGAACAATTCGTAGCACGAACGATTCAACAGCGATGTACTTCGCTCAGTCCAACGGTGGAAACAACTCCACTGTCACGTGCGCCCAGAGTTTCAATATCACTTCTGCCAATGTCGGTGAAACCCTCACGATAGGCATGTCCGGCAGGGCCGGTACGACATCCGGTCTGTCCGTATCGTCGGACTACCGAAGCCTCCAAGCAATTCCACTTCTGGGGTAGGCATGGGATTCACGACACTTGTACAGGATATCGTCTACAAAATCAGTGGACGGTCGGCGGCATCGAGTGGCCTGTACACTCCGTCCGACAATACATATGACTATGCACTCGGTGGTATTCCGCTGCTGAGTGCGACAAACGATACAAGGCCTGACACAGAGAAGCCTGTTCAGCAACGCAAGCAGCAGTTCGACAACTACAAAGACCCTGGCGAGTACTCGCTCAATCAGTGGTGGCTTCGCTCTCAGACTCAGTTCAATGGTGGAGCCGGGATCATTTACCAGGATCCCGATACTCAGGGGACAAGCAAGAACATACGCTTCGCACACTCGATCGGTATCGATCCGTTCAGCGATCCGGACAACATTGGACTCTTGAAGGAGTCTAATGCCGGAACTCTCACCCCGGCCAATACGCAGACCAGTGGCGACATGCAGTGCGCGGCATTCGTTCAGACTGCCGGAGTCGAGAGCTGCTGGTTCGCTGCCGGCAATAGGATGTGGGTGACCAACCTCAACGCCAGCACGTTCACTGTTGTCGGAAGCATGACGATTCCGACAAGCACCACAACCGACCATGTGACCGGCGGAATAGCAACGTTCTCCCAGAACCCACCGAATCAGATCGGAACCAGCACTGAGTACGCTCTCGTCTATCTGGCGGACGAGAGCGTTGCCGGAACCAACAGCGGAATCTACAGAGCGTCGAACGCGCTTACGGTGACCAAGGCGTATACGGTTGTCGCCTCCAAGCCGGGCCAGCGTGCGACAGTTGCCAATGCTCGTGGTCAACTGGCGTTCTCGCTGGCGAACAACTTCTACATGCTGGATTACACGGCAACCGGAAGTTCCCTTCCCGCATCTCCGAACGCCAAGGCTCCATTGGATCAGGCGATTGTGGCCATCACCGATGGTGCCGACGCCATCTATGTAGCAGCCAACAACAGGACCAACGGATACATATACAAGACCACATTTGACAGCGCTGGCGTTGTGAATGGTCTTGAGCTTGTCGCGGTTCTGCCTTCAGGTGAAATGGTGTGCGACATGAAGTCGTACCTCAATACATTCCTGGTTGTCACTACAACCAGTGGGGTTCGTGTTGGTAGCTACACAACGATCGGAACCAGCTCAAGCGTTTCGTACGGTTCGAACATCATTCCCGTGAAGCGCACCGGAACCGATGAAGGGCCGACTTCGCGATCCGGTTTCGGCCGGATCGCGTTCTATGGAACCCTTGCATTCATCACGACGCAGGGTCTTCCCCAACATGACGGCCTCACTGGCCTCATGGCCATTGACCTGTCTGTCGAGAATCAGGATCAGAACACTGGTGCTGTACAGAATGCGTGGTCCACATGGGATTATCTGCCTGGCACCACTACTCCCATCGACAGCGTGACGGCCACCACAAGTGGCCGTCTCATCTATACGACTGGCGCGGGCGCATCGGGCTTCCCTATCGTTGAGCACAGTGTCAATCTCATCTCGCAGGGATACCTTGATACGGGTCGATGTAGGTTCAACACTGTAGAGCCCAAGCTGTTCAAGTACTTTTCGATCAGAACTCCCACTCCGCTCGGTGGGAACCTCACTGTTTCGCTGCTTGACGACAGTGGTGGTATCACTACGTACATTACGTACGGACCAACGCTTGATCCATCAACGAACGACATCGCCACTCCAACGCCGGGCGGGCCGAGAAACTGGGAAGTGCTCAGGTTCACTCTCAACAGGGGGCAGACAGACAGCACTATAGGCGCTGTCCTTGACTCATGGCAGATCAAGGCTCTGCCCGGTGTGCTGAAGCAGCGTGTACTCACAAGGAACTTCCTGTGCTTCAACAGTGAGCGGGACAAGACTGGCAATCTCATCGCTGGGGATACGATGTCGCTCGATGTTCTTACCGCTATCAGGCAAATGTGTCAGCGTGGCGATACTGTGACATTCCAGGATCTGGTCAATAACATCTCAGATCAGGTAATAATCGATGACTATCAGTTCACCATGTTGGCCCCTCCTGGCCCCAACGGCGAGAACTATGGAGGGTATCTCACTGTGGAAATGCGAACAGTCGCAGACAGCGTCCCCCCCATTTCTCTGGCTGGTGGGAACGAGTCCAACTGATGGATCTGTCAATGATCGTAGCGGCACTGGCCACCATGGCTGGTGCCGCTGGTGGATACTTCGGCGGCAGACAGACCGTCAACACTCAGTCGGCGACGATAAGCGCACTGGCGATGAGGGTGGAGGATCAGCAGAGAACCATAGACACCATCCCTGAAATGCAGACCGAGATAAACGTTTTACGGGGTCTTGTCACACAGCGAGCGAACGTGGAGAAGGTGATCGAAATTGTCGAGCGAAGCGAAGCAGTCCTCAATGAACTGGTTCAAAGGGCCAGTCATGGTGGTGGTCAATGAGTCGGACCGTGTGGCGGTCCGACACGCTCAGAGGGTTCTCAGGCTCGATGAGACTGGAGAGCTGGACTCCGAGACAAAGACGCACCTACGTGGGTTCCAGTTGATATTCGGAATCCCAGTGACAGGCATACTTGATGTGAAGACAGCATGGAAATTGGAGCAAGTGAGGAACGCTTACGCATGATGACTCTTAACAAGCATGGCCGCGAGGCCATGTGTCGAATAGGGTGGACCACCCTACAGGTGGGCATACCTGCCATTGCCTACTACGTCGATCTTCTTCCCGCTACGATGATTCCAGTCGGAACCGTCGCACTCGCTGTCATCAAGAATCTTGTGGCAGCACACTTCAACTCCAAGGAGAACACTGAATGAGCGGCTTTGACAACGCCTCCGAGACTGTTCGAGTGGTCGCCGCAACGACCACTCTCACTAACAACGACTTCGTTCTGTATGTGAAGGGTGCTACCGGCGCAGCCGTGGTCAACCTTCCGTCGGTCGCATCCGTGCAGCCCGGTCGTCCCTACTCTGTCATCAAGGATGCTGCGGCCTTCGCTGCTACCCTCACTCCGTTCGGTAGTGAGACTATCAACGGTGCCAGCACTTCGGTTCTGGCAGCGAGTGCATTCCATGGCGTCACTGTGATCAACACCGGTACCGAGTGGATCGTTCGCAGCAGCTACTGATAAACAAAAAAGAGGGGCCCCGATAAGGGGCCCCTCTTTCTGCGTTCTACCAGATACTTATACGCTCACCGGCTTCGCAGCCTCCTTCATACTTCTGGAGAACGAAATCAGGAGAGTGAGATCCGGCGATGACCAACCAGTACTCACCTCCGGAAGGCGTTGACCGGTCGAGATCATGCTCCGCCTCATTGATGAGATCACGGATCTTCTTGGCCCATTCCTCAGGACTCACTTGTTCACCCTCCAGTACTTGTCGTGGCACGCGTAAGAACAGTACGGAAAGTCGATTCTCTCTTGGATGCTATTAAAGCACCAGAGGCAGTAGTGCGTCATTCCTCGACAATCTCGATGTAGTGCTCGCTGTTCGGCTTCTGCCAATAGTTACTCTTCTTTACGCGCTTCCATGGGCCATCCTGGCGCCTTGAGATGATCCATTCAACCTGAGTTACAGCTGACTCAACGGTCCTGTACGGGCCCGAGCATGACCACAGTCCGGCTTCATCATTGATGTGAATGTGGTAGCTCACTGAATCCTCCGATTGCGCGGAACGAACGTCACTGACTTGTCTTCGATTCCGATGAAGGACGCGTCCTCAACGCGTCCTTCAAGAGTGGCAACCTTCTCCTCAAGCTCGTCAACCCTTTCGGAGAGTCGGTTGACGAACGACTCAAGAGCGTTGATGTCGAACTGATACGACCAGCTCACTTCTTGATCAGCTCCCTGACCTGCTTGTCGCACCACCGGCAGCGAGTCTGATGCCCAATGATCTTATTGCTCTTGTCGTATACGGCGCGGGAGGTGAAATCCGATTCCACATGGTCGCGACCCTCTGCCGCGCACCTGATCCACCTGTTCATTTCTTTGCGTCCTTTCCGTAGACCTTGAGAAGGCAGTACTTGCATACCCAGTGACTCCGGCCGATCATCGGAGTAACCACATTCATGTCGGTTATGACATGATCCTTGCGCTTGTACTTGCAATAGCCAAGCTTTAGATCATCGGACACTACCCCGCCTTAACTGAGATAAAGAGCAGGCACAAGCCTGCGAGAATAAGACCTAAGAGAAGGGCCGTTGCTGCGCATCCGCCGGATCGATCCATTACTCACTCCAGTTTCGGTGCCAGTAGATGGCTTCACTGATTCGATCATCCTGGAATCCACCGTCCCTCGTCCGGATCACAAGATAGTTGCTGCCGCCGCACGTCTTACCGATCGACCTGACGTAGGCGCCTTTGCGGTACCGCTTGACTTCGGTGTGCACCATCGGAAGTCCGTTGGTGTCGAAGTCATACACGATACCGAACCTCATTGGAGAGAATTGAGACTGAGCACTCCATACAATCAGGTCGCCAATCTGTGCCTGGGTCACAGTTCATCCTCTTCGTCGTAGTCCATGAATTCGTCTTCATCATAGTCGCGCCAGTCTTGGGGGACTGGCGCTTCACCGGGCTGGACAGTCACTGGAGATCCCATTCCTGATAGTAAGAGTAAGAACCGTACTCCTTGGCGATATCACTAGCATCGAATTCATCAATGAATACAGCTCGAACCACGCCGGGATCATCTTCGAGATGAGACTCAAATACTAGATACACCTTCACTTGATCATCTCCCTGATTGCGTCCGAGCCATGCTTGAGGTACGTACTGTTGGAATCTTCGCCGGCAGGGAACGGGACCACTACAGCCTTGCTCCCCATCTCCTTCTGGACCTTGCGCCCCAGCTTCTCCCCGCTCTCGTCACCATCGGTGAGGCAGAACACCCTGCGGAAGTCCGAGAGAATGTGGGTCCACCAGGGATGCCAAACCCCGGAGCCTGGCACTCCAACTGAGGGTATCCCACACAGATCTGAGACAGTGATCTCATCGATCTGACCCTCGACCACGACAATGTCAAGGGCGTCCGAGAGGATCGACTGCACTCCATACAGAAGCTGAAGCTGTCCCGATGGGTTCATGTACTTGCTGTGCTTGGGAATCTCCCTGCACTTGTGGTCTTCGATGCACCGGAATGTGATGCCTACCGGCCCGAATTGCGTGATGTACGGGATGGCAAGCCTTCCACGCACGTTCCTGTGTTCAGGAATCGTCGGACTCGACACATAGCCAAGTCCTCTTGAAAGCGCTGTATCCTTCCCAATTCCCCGCTGAGCCAGATACGGAAGAACGTAGTCCACGTCCGTCGCGTACGACTTCACCGCCAGTTCCAGTGATTTCCTCTGCTCGTCTGACAGCACTCCGATAGTCCAACCCTTCATGCTTCATGAGTACCTGAACTGCATTGCCGCTGATCTCGCAGGCATGGCAGTGGAATACTTCTTCATCTTCGGTTCGGAGGGAGGCTGAGGCATCGCTGTCGTCATGGAAGGGACAGCGGACCGGGTGCCAACCCCGGTCCGCCTCAACAGGTTCTCCGCCGTAATGCTCGATGATTGGCCCGATCGGGAACCTTGGGAAGTTCATGCTAGCAATTGCACCGACCGTTGGCGTGACCGATCAAGCACAGCAACCCACGGAACTCTTCGAGCGTCATGAAGACCAGCCACTGACCGATCTTCGCTTCACCGTATCCGTCCGGTCGCATGATGCAGGCATGGAAGTCATTGTCACCATACTTTCCTGCCTGCTTGGACCATTCGGTAGGCTTGAAGTCCCGACGACCCTTAATTTCAAAGGACCATCCCGGAGTGTTAAGGATATCCTTGCCGGGCAGAGACGCCGCTACCGAGACGGCGTCCGGGAATATGGACTTCAGGTAGTTCGCAGCGAATACCTGTGACTCACGACCACGGCTAACTCGATGCGTTGCCAAATTCCCTCTCCAAGTATTCGCTTAGCGGAACAATCTCTTCATTCCACTGGCCATAGTTGGTGACGACACTGAAGGATCCATCATCATCCTTGGCGATCCTGATGCTTTGGTCAAGCATTCGTGACCTTCTTCCCCTTCCCTTCAATCAGGTCGAGAAAACTGTCCCACACAAGCCAGTCGCCTTCTTGTTCCGGGAAGGTGATCACTCGATATATAGACAGAAGCTCATCCTCGGTCAGGTGAATACTGTAGTCATGCACTCGAGAGGGGGACGGAGTCTTGTTGAGCATCAATTGCGATCATACCTCTCTATCGTCATGGACTTCATGCACCAGCATTCGGATGCTTCATATTCCGAAACATCATAGTCATACTTGGTGTCGTCGTAACGCATGACGATGATCATACTGAACCCATGCTTCGGGCAGTTGAACTGTCTACGCTGCTCAACATGCTTCCAGTTGCTGTCCATCAGCGGTGATCCTTTGTGATCAGAAGTAGCATCCATGCCACTTACTTGATCACCTTCATTTGGATGCCACAGTTAGCGCAGATGTAGCCACGAGAGCTGGACACCCAGAGGTGTCCAGACGGATCCTTGGGGCATTCGTTCATCTTGGAGCGACTCACAGATGATTCGCCTTCTCGAAATCGAAGCTGGTCGGACACCGGCATCCTGGATACTCTGAGAGCTTTCGCATGATGAACACATAGGGGGAGTTGTTGCGATGCTCCGTAATGCTCACCTCGAAGGTCAGTCCATGAAGTTCGCATTCACAGTGGTAGCTATTACCCTCTACCACCAGTGACCACATCCGTTGCAGATGTGCCCACCGGAATCACCCTCGCGAACATTGGGGCTGAGGCATCGCGGGCACTGGATGATCTTTCGGTTGCTGCTGATGTACGACATGGGTTACGCCTCCTTCTTGCAGTACTTGCACTGATACTTACCGGAGGTGCCTACGGGCTTGTAAACGTGGGGAGGGCACATGCCGTTGTCACTCATGGCGGAAGAAGTCCTCTGTCTCGATGGCGGCTCGCGCGAATACGCGCTGAACGAAGTAGTCCTCAGCTATCCAAGGATCAAGCGATTCGTCGTACGGAATCTCGAACTTGGCAATCTCTCCAGCTCCGACGAGATATGCGGTAACCGTGAATGGGCTGCTCGGATCGTCCCAGTCCTTAGGCTCCCACGAAAAGTCGAAGATCTTGAACTTGCCCCTCACTTGACCACCGTCCAATTCATTCCGGGGTTTTCGGTAAAGACCTGACGAGTGAAGCAGTGTATGCACATCATGAATCCACCATCCCGACGGGCGTAGTGCCGCCCGTCGGGAGAGATTGCGCACACCCTTATCGGTATGGACGTAACCTTCCTAGAAGACACGCCGGAAACCTCCGCTGCTGCTCGGGTCGTACGGCTGGCTACGCTGCTTGATGTCGGTTTGGCAATCCTTGCATGCAAGGTAGCTTTCGCGGTGGCAGCTGTAGTGCGGGTCGGAAGAGTTGGGAGGATACGTCGGCTTGGGAGGATACGCGGAATTCTCGGAGTCCTTCGGCTTCTTCTTGAACAGTCCCATTACCATTCACCCTTCTCGGAGTTATCGATCTTCATGTTTTCTGGAACACTCGGTCCGTCATGAAAGATGAGACCATCGTCCGGGTCTTCATCTTCGATTCGGCATACGGCCGCATCGACAGGTAGAGTGAAGTAGGTGTCGCCAGTCTCATCACTGCTACCGTTTCGATTCTTGACGATAGCATACTGCATCTTGCTGTTGCGCATTACCTGAGTGACGATCAGTTCTGGAAGCTGATTGGCCTTGCCCATGATCGAAGACTTGGGAGGGCAGTGGTCGAACTTGGCACTCTCGCTCGTGTGATGCACTACCATCATGGCCGTGTTCTGAGATGACGCAACCTCCTTAAGAGCGGGGAAGAGACGCCAATAGTTCTGCTCGGCCACACCGTCATGCTCCACGTTCATGGCAATGTCAACCACTGTGAGCGATGGATACTGGCCGTACACTTCCCGGAACGCCTCTCCGTACATCGCTATCTCCTCAAGGTCAGGGGACGAGGAGAAGTCCCATCGCACCATCCACAGCTGGCTGAGCGCGTTGTACGCCTGATCAGGGCTGGACTCAAGGATGCCTGCCGCGATCTTTGGATCGACACCAGTAAGCATGGAGAACGCACGCTTGACAATGGTGTATCGAGTCGAGTCGTTGGAGAAGTAGAGAGTGGGGACACGTAGCTGGTTGACGATGTTGAGACTGCTGATCGTCTTCCCGCTCCCTGGCGGTCCTGCAAGGACAGACACGGCACCACGGTACAGCTGTGCCCCCGCCCGCTCCCACTTCTTGAACGGGTACGGTAGCGGCATGGATGATTCCATGCCGTCCATCAATGCACGGTTAAGACTCCTCACGCAACCACTCTTCCAGTTCCGGAATGCCTGCGTAGTAGGCCACAAGTTCCTCAGCATCATTCTCGTCAAGGACTGCAATGATTCTGCCATCATCGCTCTTGATGAGTAGGTGTCTCATTATTCCTCCATGAGAGGGGGCGCTCTCAAGCGCCCCCTCTGTTCAGCTACTTGGAGTCGGGAGCGAACAGCTTGAAGCTCTGATCCTTCTGGGGCTTGCCTTCACCATCGACGTAGAAGCCCTGCCACTTATAGCCGAGATCCCAGCCGATAGCGGACTCACCGAAGTCGTTCATGTCGTGCTCGGCCATGGCCTCTCCGAGCTTCTTGAACAGTCTGCCACTGATGTAGATCGCATAGTCGGTTCCACCGGAACTGATGACAATCTTCTGCGTCTTCTGGAACTTCTTGTATTCCGGGTCGGTGTCCTTGTAAAACTTCGGGTTCTTCGGCTTGTCCCAAGGCTTCCCGACGAACGTGATGGTGCCACGGATCTTGTCGCCGTCAGCCTTCGGCCACCACGCTTCGGCCTTCGGCCCGAAGTCGCTGGAACCCTTGAAGCTGGGGTCGTACAGAGGGTTCATCGCCATGATATCTCCTAGTTTGTGAAATGGAACTTAATGTAATCGAGATCCTCGAAGATCTCTGACGCGATCTCAATGGCGTGAGCGCGAGTAGGGGTAGGGTCCATGCAGTTCTCGACCCAGTCTGCGATCCGATACAAGTCGGAGCACTCGATCATCATCTCGATGTATCGGGTAGACCAGTCGTAGCCACGATTAGTCAAGGGACACCTTCACATCATAGTAGAGGGAGTGGGCGAGAGTGACAATGGATTCGATATTCTCTTCACTCTCGTCAAGGAGTGACAAGTCCGAGTATACCATGTCGCGGACGAGCTGCTCACTAACGCCCTCACCGAGCACCTCATATACCGTGGCGAGAGCATTGCGTCGAGCGTGCTTGATCTTGTTTTCGAGGTTCACCAGTCGTCTCCATTGTCAGTAGTGGTGGTCTTTGCCTGCGCCGTCCAGGGCGCAGGCTTTACGGTTGCGGGCTTCTGATTCCATGCTCGCGGAGATGCGTCGTCAGGTTCAGGCTCGAGCTTGCGGTCGATCACCTCAAGCTCGGTCGCACCCAGTGCGGACTTGAGAAGCTCGGCTGCCGCATCAGTGTCGTGACGTGCAAGCTTCTCATACATGCCTCGGGCCCAGCTCTCAAGCTCAGCCTGAAACTCCCCGAGACTGACCTGCATGGCGTTGCTGAATTCCGAAAGGTTCAGCTGAAACTCGGAATGCGTGGATCCCTTGATTGTCAGCTTGACATTCTGGTAGTCACCGAGTGCAACGGTGAACTTCGCTTCAATCATTCTACACCTCAGACAGACTTGTTGAACTTCTCGAACTTCTTGAGAGCGTCTTCGCGCTCGCGACTCTGTTCGGCGGTGAGACCCTTCACTCCGGACAAGAGGCCGAGCGCGGACCATGCGCCAGCATAGAAGTCCGCCTGACTCTGGTCGGACCTGGTGTTGTACTCGTTCATGATGTAGCGAGCGTGATCAGCAATGGCGGCCTGAAGAGAGAGAGTGAAGGTGCCATTGCTTGCCGACCCTCGGGAATCATCGAGAATTCCAGAGAGCATTTCAGACAGGCCGGTAGGATTTTCCATGGATTCGCAGATGTAGCACATTAGAAGGGGAACCATCCATCCTGTTCTGGAGTGTCATAGTAGACAGCTCGTTGCGTCTTGCCTGATTGTGTTGTGCAGTTTGGCTTCATGGTACAGAACTTGCACATGTAGTTGGGGTTCGGCTTGGCTACCTTCGATTGAATCTTCTTTTCGAGATCGGCGTATACAGCGCCGATCTCTTCAGGAGTCCTGGTGAACTCAACAAGCTTATGGTTTGGCCCGTAAGGGTTGAGCATCACATACATACCCTTGAACCCCGGCTTGCCATACAGAGCATTGTATGTTTCCAGCTGAACGCTGTCCTTCTGCCTAGACTTTCCAGTCTTCCAGTCAACGATCAGCAGTCCATGCTTACTGTGTTCCCCGATCAAATCGGGGAACGCCTTGATTTCCATACTACAGCCAGGAAGATATCCCGTCACATCATGTTCAACGTGATGAACATCCACGTCCTCAAGAAAGACAATGGCTTCAGCATAGCAGTCCTGAGCAAGCTTGAGTGCCCTCTCCTCAATCACAGGTGATTCCTTACTACCGCCCGCCAGCCACTTCGAGGTGGCTGGCTCTACTTCCATGGACTGTTTGACGAGATCCATGAAGTACTCTTCGAGTAGAGCGGGGGAGGGATCTGGGGACTTCGGATCAAGCAACTGCTCTATCATAGCATGGACCGTGGTCCCCACGATGAAGTACCACGCAGGAACTGACCACGCCTTCTTCACACGTGACAAGTAGTAGGATCGAGGACAGGAATCATAACTGGTAAGTGAGCTGTAGGAGATGTGGTCGGGCGTCATGCAGCAATTCTAGCATGCGACATCGCATCTTTCTGATACTTGCACTCTCGGCACACGAACGCGGCTGACCTTGCCATGGTCTTGCGAGCCTTGTACGTGACGGACATGTCTTCAAAGTTCGCGATGCTGTGCAAACCTTTGGAGCATACACCCTTCTCAAGGAGGAGATTGTATCGAGCGATCTCCTTCTCGGTGAAGAAGTAGTCTTCAAACAACTTCTTCCTATTAGCACGTGCCCTGGTGGCTATCTCTCCTCGATCTCCACCAGTCCAGAGGTTGGGAAACTTACCACCGACGATCGTCCAACGGCGATCGTCTTTGCTGGAGTCATTCCAGCACTGCGTCTTTACAGGGCATCGAGAGCAGAACCTGTCAACCACGTCAACATGAGCAGCCCTACCTCTTGCGTGGTCAACGTAGAACTCAGATGGATCCTCTCCCACGCATACAGCTTCTTCACTCCAATGATCATAGCTCAAAGCTTTCTCCTCCCCAACTCTCTCCCCGCTCCATGAGCGGCCCCTTAAGGGGGGCCGCTATCCAAACATCCAAGCATTCTGAGTCACGGCACAGCTGTCCTGTTTATGTCGTGAAGGCCGGGGCTTTTGGGCCCCGGCTTCTCTGAGCTGCTGGGATGGCTTTCTTTTCTAGAGCTTGATGGATGGCTTTTTTCTTGCTCTCCTGCACTTCGTCACGGCCTGGCCTGAGTCTATCACACCGAAAAAGCACCCGGCCAGCACCCGCAGGGTACCCCGCCTCAGCCTACGATTCGAAGGTTTGTGCCCAGGAGGGCCTTCAGATCAGAGGCGAACGCGTCGCGGTGCTCCGACCCTTCTTCGAGCTGAAGATCGAGGATTTCGACCAGCGTAGTCGCCTCATAATTGTTGAGACGGATAACGTAGGTTGTTTCATGCTTCGTTTCGACATTCATGGGGTACGCCTTTCTGTGGTATGATCTTCCGTATGAAGAACACGAGCGAAACATGGATGATTGTGCCTGATGTTCAGGCCCCACTCCACGATCAGGTGTTCGTGGAGAAGCTTATTGATGTCGCCAAGGAGATCCAACCACACGGGCTTCTCTTCACTGGCGACCTTACCGACCAGACGGAGGTGGGTCGGTGGGTCAAGGGCAAGGCTGGAGAGTATGTCGGAGACCTTCAGGCGGCCTTCGATGAGACGGCTCTCATCATCTCCGACTTTCGTGATGCCGTCGGAGATGAGTGCGCCATGGTGCTCATCGACTCCAACCACGACAAGAGGATTCGTGAATACATCTCGTCCAATGCCCCAGCACTTTCGAAGCTTCGCAGCCTTTCGCTGTCCTCGCTCATTGGCCTTGGGCGTAATAACGTGTCCTACGTCTCCGGCCCTTACGAGTTCATTCCCGGCACTGTCGCCGTCCACGGGCACGAGCGTGCTTACAGCACTGTCCCCGGCAAGTACGGACTCAACCGATCCGTTGAGTACAACGCCAACGTTGTCTACGGACACACTCACACCCCTCTGCTAGTCACTACGGCAGTCGGGCGCGATGCTCAGCGACGCAACCTGTGGGCAATGAACGTCGGGCACGCAATGGACATGAGCAAGGCCGGATACCTTGAGGACGGATACGCCACCTGGTGTCAGGCATTCGGGATCGTCACTTACGATCCCGAACTCAACGCATCTCAGCCCGAGTTGATCATGGCTGAGAACGGTAACTTCTACTTCGAGGGACAGTGGTGGTGACTGCTTCCATTCCATGCATGGCTGGAATGCATGACGCTTGCCATGGTTCAAAGTTTTCATACTGCACATGCGTCTGCCACGGGAGGGTTGATGATTCCCGATAAGTGGGTGGACCAGAGTGCTGCTGTAATCGCCAGATCGTACAGTGCATGGGTCTCTCGTGACGATGTACAGCAGCACATCTGGAACTGGGTTTACGCACACAAGGAGAAAGTCTCCGAGTATCTCGCTCACCAGGACGGTGAGCGGATCATCCGATCCATCCTCAACCAGGAAGGACGTGAATACGCCAACAGGGAGCGTGCCGTGGGCACTGGATACGAATACGAAGATGTCGCCTGGTACACGATCACCGCAATCAAGCGCATCCTGCCTGACGTATTTGAGTACGCGGACTGGCAGAGCTTTGAGATGCGAAGTGATGGGCCCAGTAACAAGCCAGCCGCTTGGAGCGGGGACAAGCTTGCCACACTGATTGACATAAAGTCCGCACTTGAGTCACTTCCGGCGGATCGTCAGGAACTCCTGAGGATTCACTACTTCGCCGGGATGACGCTCAAGGACACCGCAATCCTTATGGGATTGAAGGAGGACACCGCCAAGAAGCAAATCCAGCGAGCCTTGGCGAAGATGAGCAAGTATCTCAATGATCCACGGGTGAAGGACCCTATGGAGGGTGCGACATACGAGGAGTGGAAGAAGAACCAGAGGTTCTATGACACTCGAACTCGTGGTCGCAAGTCCATGAGCAATGCCGCAGCACGCAAGGCTACGGATGGCAACTGGGGGGACTGAGTATATGGAAAGGTGGCCGGGCCGAAACCCGGCCACCAATCTTGCTACTCAGGATCAGTGGTGTCGATAAGACTGCCGACAGTGCTAGTGATGACCATGGCAGCGATCGCTACTCCGCTGAATCCCACGAAGGCCCAGCCAAGTTCGTCATGCTCCATGAGCGGGCGAACGATGAGAGTCCACCCTGCATACAGGCTCACGATGAATATCGACCATTCGGCGAACGCCTCAAGAAGAAACCTCAGGGTCTTCTGTGTTCCGGAGTTCAATTGATGCCATCCATTCGAAGTTGGCCACGTCCTGTTCGAGGACGTGGCGCTGGTTCCACAGCATGGAGATGTAGCATGCCATGACGATCTCTATACCGAACTGAATCCAGTTGAGCGCGTTCACTGAGACGCTTCTCGTACGATCTCCACAGAGATCATCACCTTTATTACACCGAAGCTCTCAAGGCCCTCAATGGTAGCCTCGGTGATCGTCTTGGGGCTCTTGTCCAACTTACAGGACTTTACAAAATCATCGAGAGTCTCCTGTTCGCTGCCATAGGGGAAATTGACAAAGAACGCGTTGTACTTAACCGCCATAGTGGTCACCCTTCTTGATGTTCGGCCATTCGTCACGGCCGATACACACGTATCCGATTCGCTTATGCTCGTCCAGAAGCGTGAGCTGCCAGCAGTCCGGCTTCATCTCCCACTCCTTGCGGTACGTGTCACCGTCTCCAGGGACGTACACGGTGTGGCTCTCGCCGGGAATCCAGCGCTTGCCGATCACCTCACCGGACTTGACCGCACCCCACACATCCTTCTGGGCGGGGGAAGAGCAGGCGGCGAGACCGAGGAGCAGGGCCGCCCCCGAAAGGGCGGCCCACTTGAACTCAATCCTCATGGAATTCGAAAGAGACGATGTGTTCGATCCTGATGTAGCAGTCTCGGGGGCCGTCGAATTTGATGAACTTCCCAATGCCCGACGCGATGTTCACGGAGGGATCAGGGAAAGTCTTCACCACATCGAATACATGCCCATCGACGGTTCGGATTATTCCACTCCAGGTCATCAGCTCAACTTCCTTACGGTGACGGTGATTTCGAACAGCTGTCCCCAGTGGTCGTGTACCGGCTCATCCTCGTAGTGGGACAGGTATGTACCGACATCAGCGAGGATGTTGTATACGTCCTCGCTGGTGTCCCTGCAATACACCCTGCCGATGGCATCGTCCGGTCTCTTGATGATCACCACTTGTCCCTTCCCTCGAAGTAACTGTCCTTGTAAATCCCGCTGGTATTGATGGGGCCGACGATCCCGAGCCGTTGAAGGTGGATGGACTCACTGATCCATGCCTTCGGGTCCTTCTCCTCAGGACGGATCATGTCCCATGCCTCCCTGGGATTGCCAGCAATAGGGATCACCATGAACCTGCCATTGCCTGTCTTGGTGACGGGGTCGTGCTGCAACCCTTCCCCCGCTCTCCGAGCTTGCAGCTCGGTCGAGAATGGGGCCACGACAACGTGCTTGAGGGCCCCGCCAGGGAGCTGAATCTGTCCTACCGCTGCGAACCTTGCCGACTTCTCCCGAGCCGCTTCAGCGGCCTTCAGGGCCATCTCTGCCACGGTTCTGGCAGTCGGCTCGGCTGGCGGATTCCAGATCATTGGAGTGTGCCACTCCTCAAGGTACAGCGAGTGGGCCTGAACCCACTCGCTGTAATGATCCTTGGCTATGACCTTGGCGGCTGCCGTTATCTCGGGACTACTTGGCATGAGTGGCCGTGCTCAGGGCGTACCCCCACGTACTCCCCATGTCCTGACGCGACTGAGCCATGGAGAAAACGTCCGTGGCCCCTGGGGTGTAGCTAAGGAGTCCCTGGCCACTGAGATACTCCAGGAGGCGGAAGGCGGGGGAGCTGTCGGCAGCGGATCCACTCATGACGCTCAGAGGAATTCCGTACAGGTGGAGCGCCGTCCCGACGATACATCCCGGCTCGGGATTGTCGCTGCGCTGATGGTGCACGTAGACGCAGCCAGTGCCGGAGGTCAGAGATTCTTCCGGATTGTTGTAGACGTAATCCCCGCCCTTCAGTTCGACTGCCTTGGCGAGCATCTCAAGTGCCTTGTTCCGGTCAATGTGGAGCATTACTTTCCCTCCGGTTCGAAATCGTCCAGACCTGCTGCGTACCCCCAAGGAGTACCCCGATCCTGGCAAATCAGAGTCTCCTGTAGATACTCCGCAGCACTATAGTCGTAGCGAAGGAGTCCACGATTGCTGAGACTGTCAAGAAGCTCCCAAGCGCTACAGCATGAGAAATCATACATGATGTCCAGCGGGATTCCGCCCAAGTGCAAGGCGGTTCCTACAATGCATCCGGGAGTGAGAGTTTCTCCGTCGTCCGATGAGTGAACGTTGTAGCAGATCGAGCGGTTGCCATTGGGGTTGACGTAGACATAGTCCTTCCCCTTCAAGGCGATAGCCTCCGCGATCAGGCGCTTGGCTGTGTCGAGATCAATGTAAAGCATCATTTCTCCTCCCACTCGCCCCGGGCAGGGCGGGAATACCGGCGTGCCCTTAGGGGGCACGCCGGCAAACCTGTCAGCCCGAGATGATGCTCTCAGCGCAAGCCTCGGCCTTTTCGGCACGCTCGGAAAGGCGGGAGATCGTCAGGCTGGCTTCCTCAAGGAGAGCCTGAAGGTGGTCGTACTCCAGCTCGGAGTAGGTCTTCGCCTTCGCCTTCTTCTCTCGCTGGAAGGCGGCACGCACGGCCTCAAGGTCGGAGCACAGGAAGAACTTCATGTTGCCTTCCTGGTGGGCGGGAGTGATCTCTCCGCCCTTCTCGATGTACTTCTTCAGCCAGCTGGCCACGGTCTGGGGCGTAGCTCCGATGCGGTGGGCGAAGCCGGAAGCGGTTTCGGCATTGGCGCCGTTGATGGTGATCACGATCAGATCTCCTCATTGTTGTCGCCAGCAAAGAAGTCATATCCGAGCCCGGCGAGCCTGTCGTGCGCACAGGATGCCGCTTCGGCAGCGCTGTGCGCTTCACTCCACGTACTGCCTGCGTCCTGAAGTATCTGGGCTGTCTTCATGGCGATAAAGGCGGACCGGGTGAACTGGGCATGTCCTTCACTGCGAAGAATTACCGCAGTGTATTCGACAGTTCCAGTAGGGGGGATGTGTTCGATTCCCCCAAGAAGATCAGCCAGAAGAGTTCCCACGAGACAGATCGGCTTCACTTCATCGTGGTTCACGCAGTGTCCTTCTTGGACGTATCCAGCAGGCTTGCCCTCAACTGCTCGGCGCATGGCGCCGAGCACGTCGAAAGAATTGATGATGCGCATGTCAGATCTCCTGATCAAAAGCGATCGACCTGGAAAGGAGGTATGAAGCGACCGCCAAATCGGCAGCCTTGTATGCTTCGGCCCATGTGCTACCCGTGTCTTGAAAGTTCTGGGCAGTGTTCATCGCGATGAAAGCGGCCTGAGTGAAATCCGCCACGCTGTTGGTGCGGAGTTCCAATACGGCGGCGCGGGCGGGTCCCCTGGGGGGAATGTCAGCGATTCCCCCGAGAAGATCAGCCAGAAGAGTCCCCACGATGCAAATCGGCTGTTCGCCATCGTGGTTAATGCAGGGCCCTTCTTGGACGTATCCAGCGGGCTTGTTTTCGACTGCGCGCGCCATTGCCATGAGCACCTGACTGTAGTTGATGATGCGCATGTCAGATCTCCATTTTCTTGAGCTCTCGGCATTCGCCGATTGCGAGTATTGCCGACTTCTGTGTCCTGAGCGGGAGGGAAGACCAGTCCGAGTTGGGGATGCGCCAGAACCAACCAGCGCCCTTTCCCCACATCTCGCACATCCATCCGACCACAGCACCGCCGTCCTTCAGGTAGACGGCGGTGATTCCCTTGCTTCCACGTTTGCCGACCGTGAACATGCAGCGGTTCATGCCCGCCAGCCGCTCACAAGCGTGCAGGGCGGGACAGGGATGGTGAAGAACCGCTGTCCGCTCAGCATCTCGACTCCGTAGAACATGACTCCGAACTCACAGTTAACGATGAGCTCGACCTGCATCCAGTCGGGCGTGTCACCCGAAGAACAGTCCCGCGTTTCGATGATGAAACCCTCGGAAATATCCGAAGCCATCACGAAACCGTCGATGACGCTTGCCATGGTCCCCTTCTTTCTATCGAGTGGACGCCCGCATTGATGCGGTAGGCAGTGATGCCCGGACACAGCGCGCGTTCAAGACGCGCGCTGCCCATTTGGTCACTGACTTGCGCTAAGCGGCAGCTCCGTGCCGAACCTGGTGTTCCCACTCGGCCTGAAGATGATCCCAGCCGGTGGACTGCGTGGTGAATTCCCCCTGGAATACGATGGTGAATCCCAGATCAGCGGCCTTCTGGGTGGACTCCTCGACCGAGTCCAATTCGCTGGCGATTTCGAGATCAACAATGGCATCCATCCAGGGCATAAGGTACGCGTCGTACAGCTGCCCGAGAATGCAACTGCCCGAGGACGCGATATCGAATCGATCCCAGTCGATCAGTTCACGCCAGGGACGGTCTTCATCCCAGCGCTCATCAAGCCACTGGATGCCGTTCCTTACGCATTCGGCGTGGGTGAGTTCCATGACTACCTCCCATTGGTAACCACACGGGCCGTAAGGGCCCGTGTGGTCTGCACCACCAACGTATCCGAAGAGACGCTGATGATGCTTGCAAAGGAGAGTCATGCGGATTGAGTTTTCAAGGACCTGTGCGACCTTCAGGAGTTCAACCCCCCGGTGCCTTGCTGTGGTGCGACCCTCTCATTCGAGGGGTTCTACTGTCAAGAAACTCATTCGGCTGGACTGGAGAGGCTCTGTGATCAGTTCCCGGTATCCACTGTGTGGCGTACTGCGGGAGCCGAACCACTGTCTCCTGCCTGCTTCGTGCTGTCCTGACGAGAAGAACATTACTCAGGCCGAACCATGGGGGGAATCACCACAGAGTAGTTTTTGAACTACTTTGAGTTATTGGTTTGACTCCACCGTTGAATATTGAACAATATGCTCAGGATCAGCTCAATGGAGCGGGGAAAGAAAAGCGGAGCCCGAAGGCTCCGCTCGTCTCACAGGTGCTTGTAATGCGTCTCGAACTTGATGCCGTCCGGGCACTCCCAGTCCTTGATGATGTCCCGAAGTCCATCCCTGTTGGCAAGCTTCATGGCCTCGGGCCACGATCCGGCCGAGAACTTCACCTTGCGCCCATCAATGAGGGTGGCTACGTACTCTTCGTTCATGAGCTGCCTACTCCAATCGTTGGTCCATAACCGGTGGCGTACGAGACGCCACCGGCCAAAGATCAGCGCCAGGAAGGCCTACCACGGTACTCCGTGGGCCCTCGATACTGGGCCATGCGGGACTTGTGACTCCTCTTGCCGTTCCGGTTGACCGGGTCAGCGAGAGGCTCACTGAAGGATGGGGTATCCGGAAGGATGATCCGGTTCCCGTAGTCCTCGGGGCTCAGGGTGATTCCACCCCAGAGCGGGAGGTGGGAGTCCACCAGCACACTACCGTTGGGCAGCTTCGTGCCGGTGAGCACATCGCCTTCGTACTCAACGGTGACACGAATCATCATCAGTACCCCAGAGCCTCGATGACTCGGTCCATGGACTTGACGAGTGCAGCGTCCACGCTGTCGGAGATGATGTCCGAGACAGGGAACGGCTTCCCGATGCAGCAGTAGGGGGAGTCGCGAACAACCCAGCGACCGTTGCGCTTGAAGCGGTAGAAGTGCCACGTCGGGTACCCGTCCACCATCAGCCGGAAGCCAGTGTCACAGCCCTCGCACGGAGCGGAGGTGATGACAATCTCCTCGCTCTCCGTTTCCTCGCTCTCCGTCTCCTCGGAGAACGGCACCTCCACCCCGAGGAAGTAGTCATTTTCGGACGCCTCCGGGTATTCGACCTTCGAGTCCACCTTGGGGGCACAGGCGGAGCAGTTGCACTCGGGGATCGTGACCTCCTCCTTCATCTCGGAGTTTTCGGCCGACTTGAGCGCCTTGAAGTGCTCGATGACGTCCTTCTCCCAGTCCGTCAGCTCCGCCTTCTCGTCCACCTTGGGGGCGCGGCAGTTGCGGTCGAGGCACTCGGCGTCGTCGCACGGAAAGAACGTCTTGCAGTAGGTACAGGTGAACACCTGACCCGAGAAGATCAGCCCGCCGTGATCGAGGAAGTCGATGCAGTCGTAGCAGCGCTTGTCGTTCGGGTTGTTCGGGTGGATGAGACCGATGATCGCCATGATCAGCCCTTCAGCTTGGAGAGAACGCGGCGGAAGAAGCCGCCGCGCTTACGAGTGTTCCCGTGGTCCTCGGGGGTGTAGTGAGCGGTGATGGAGGGGTACTCCATCTGCTGCTTGATGTCCAGCAGCATGGAGACCAGGCTGTCGCGGTCCTTGTTGAAGATGCGGGTGAAGTCCATCCACATCAAGTCCGCGCTCAGACGGTCAGCAGCCTCCAGCTCGTGACGCTCCATTGCTATCACACTCCCCTCGGATTCGTGAAACCTGACGGACTCGTCAGCATGGGCAACTTACCCATGGACACGGGCGCTCAAACGCCCGTGTTTCGTCCTGGTCAGCCGTTCCAGCCCAGACTCTTGGCCAGAGCAGTCACATGCTCGCGCCTCATGTCCCACCAGCCGACGGGGAGAGCAATCCCTTCTTCCTCCTTGGCCAGGCAGTACTCGAACGCCGCCCCGTCCCTGATGCTGTCCCGGTAGGTCAAGTGCCTCATGATCGCTCCCCAGTTCGTTCCGTCGTGCTGTTGATGTGCTCAACACTCCACCCCTGGCCCCTGGCCGGTCAAGCCAGGGGCCATCCCTGTTACAAAAGTCAATACAAATCCTGCTACAAACCCATTCTTCCAGTACAAGGAATACGCCTGTACGCGCGCATTAACGCGCGTACATAGAGAGCGGCTTTTGTACCAGGCTTTGTGCGAGAAAAGGTCGGCCATTCGGCTCAATGGGGGGTCGGGGTGGGCTGGTGCAGGTCTGAGACAGGGCTGAGAGTGGTCTGAGGGCAGGCAGGCATGGCCCTGAGGGTGGTCTCTCCGCCCCATTTCTCCTCATGTCAAGTCCGTCTCGCATCATGGACTCTCATGTGTCCGCATGCTGAGACATGACTATGCATGAGTCCGTATATATGCAGTCCGCTATGTCCGACTTGGTATGACTTCTCCCAAGTTCCACGAGTGAGTGTACAAGCCGCCACATTCGCGGACATCGTGGGAGCAGCCTGGCAATGGGGACATGACTACTACTATCACCACGCTTCATGACATGAGTGACACATGAGACACGAGCGGGCAGAAGGGTGCGAATCGGACAGGGCGAATCCACTCGCACCCTGACAGACATGGGCAAAGTGGACACATCGTGCCGTACCCCCTCAAGCCATGACATAGGACCCGGGGGTTATTAAATCGGGCGATGGGTGGATGGGTGAGTCCCCTCACAAATATGCCATATAGTAAGTAGTACGAACGATCTGTTCAGGACAAGGGCTGTAGATGCCCTTGTCCCTTTTTGGCCTTGGGGACAGGGTATATATAGTGAGAGGTGTTTTTCTCAGCGGCAGTTGCCCCAGCAGGACCCGGTGTAGGGTACCAGAGGCGTGGAGGGTAGTCGCTTGTGAAGGCATGGTCCAAGGGGACACTTGACGAAACCACACTCTTGTGGTAAACTTCCATGCTCTTATTACACTACAACTCTATCAACTTCTAGGAGTTGTTAGAGAGCTAAGCCCCTAAAGGGCTTAGCTCTAATGTACTTGAAGTGTAGTAAAGTGCAGTGATCTGTAAGTATTGCTATGATTGGCGAACCCTTTTAGGGGTTCGCCTTCCTGATGCTATTGATGCTCTGTCCCTTGGGGAATCTTCTCCCCGCTCCAAAGAGTCTGGCCCATAAAGGCCAGACTCTTGTACTCAATGAAGCTTTCAAATTGACGCGTCTATACCGTCAAGCGGCTTCGCCGATATACGGTCACTACGCGATATTAGGGAGTTCGAATTGGGAAAGTATGTCAAGAAGGAATTGAACACTCCGCAGAAGAAGCGAGCGTTCCATCGACTTGTTCAGGAAGGCGTCGGCCGCACTCAGGCGGCCGACGAAGTGGGTGTCACTCTTCAGGCGGTGAACTACTGGCGTCAGTCGGACATGGACTTCCGTCAGGCTGATGACAGGCTGCGTGAGGTGAGGCGTGAAGTACAGCCCGAGGCTCGCAAGGACATGCCGAGCTTCGAAGAGTTCTGTGACACATACCTCGATACGAAGCTGTTCAATCACCACCTTCAGTGGATCGACATGCTGGAGGGGAAGGAACCCAGGAACCTTCATCCAACGGCTCAGCGGTACATCAAGGGTGAACCTGAATTCATTCTGATCAACACTCCTCCCGAGCATGCGAAGTCAACGACGATCACGACCAACTATGTGACGTACCGCATCTGCGAAGATCCGAACATCCGTATCATCATCGTGTCGCAGACTCAGGAGATGGCCAAGAAGTTCCTTCGTGGCATCAAGGATCGCCTCTCCAGTCCCAACCCGAACTATCGTAAGCTTCAGATCCAGTTCGCGCCTGACGGTGGCTTCGCTGCCAACAGTGCCTCATGGACTGCGGACTCGATCTATATTTCATCTGACCTCCGAGACTCCGGTGAGAAGGACCCTACGGTTCAGGCTCTGTCGATCGGCGGTCACATCTATGGTTCCCGTGCTGACCTGATCATCCTCGATGACTGCGTGACAGGAAAGAACGCACATGAGTATCAGAAGCAGATGGACTGGCTTCAGCGTGAGGTGTACAACCGTCTGTCGTATCCTGGCGGTGTTGTTCTGCTTGTGGGTACTCGGTTGGCTCCTGTTGATCTTTACGGTGAGATCGTAAAGGACGAGTACTACGGCGAGGAGTCCAGTCCCTGGACCTACTTGAGTCAGCCGGCAGTACTTGAGTTCGATGAGGATGTCAGCAAGTGGAAGACATTGTGGCCGTACACCAACCGACCTCCTGTCACAAAGATCGGTCGCTCTCTGGTTGCGAAGACCGAGGATGGCCTGTATCCCATGTGGACGGGCGAGGCGCTCAGAAAGCGCCGCGCCTCTATGAGTCCAAGGAACTGGGCTCTCGTCTATCAGCAGGAACAAGTGGTGGAAGATGCCATCTTCAATCAGAAGGCTGTACTGGGCTCTGTTGATGGAGGGCGCAGTCCTGGCCCTATGCCTGCTGGAACTTCAGGTGGACGGGAGCGGGGAACAGAGGGTTGCTACATCGTCGGAGGTTTCGACCCTGCGGTGACCGGCCACTCTGCGGCTGTTGTCATCGCCATGGACAGGCGGACGGGCATCCGATGGGTTCTGGATGTCTGGACTTCGCCGACCAAGCCCGACGAGATCTTCGACAAGATCAAGGAATGGACCATCAAGTACAAGATCAATGAGTGGCGTATCGAGAAGAACGCCATGAACCTGATGGTCACCCAGAACCGTGAGATCCGAGAGTTCCTCGCCACTCGCGGATGCCTGCTTCGTGAGCACTTCACCGGATCGAACAAGTGGGATTCCGATTTCGGTGTCGCTTCCATGTCCGTTCTGTTCGACGGGTGGGAGCAGAAGCGACAGCTCATCCGTCTACCCAACAAGACCAATGAGGGCATACGGGCGCTGATCGAGCAGCTGACCACATGGGAACCCGATCCTCCCGGCGTCAAGTCGAAGCGCAAGACGGACTGCGTGATGGCTCTGTGGTTCGCTGAGATCCGGTGCCGTGAACTTGTGGATGAGATCAGCAGGGCCGAGGAGACACACTTCTTCAATCCGTATCTGAGTGAGCGTGACAACAGTCGCAGGGTGAGTATCGATCTGGACTACATGAGTCAGGCGGCTATCAGTGATGATCCGAACAGCTGGTGGGCAGCATGAGCAGGCATGGCGACATGTGGGCCGACAGGCTCACGAGTGCGATGGGCTCATGGCGGTTCATCATCGTTCAGGCTTTCATCATGATCTGTTGGGCTGTGTTCAACTGCCTGTATCTGTTCAGGCCGCTGTGGTTCGACCCATATCCGTTCATCTTCATGAATCTGGCTATGAGTGCTCAGGCGGCCTTCACTGCTCCGATCATTATGATGAGCAGCAATCGCGCTGCGGCTTCGGACCGCAGCGCCCTTATACATGACGTGAAGCTCGATGAGGAATCCTTGGAGATCCTCAAGCGAATAGAAGACAGGATCAATGAAGCTCATCAGTCGAAGTGAACTCGGGTGGCCTCCCACCGCATCCGCCTACTGGCCTACGGCCAAGGGCGTGAAGATCCACTATGAAGGCACTCCGGTCCACATCACGGACCACTCGCAGTGTGCAAGTCACTGGACCAACATTCGAAATTCCCATCTGGCGAACACCGCAGAAGGATATGTCGATGTCGCCTACAACTTCGCTGTCTGCCTGCACGGATACGTGCTTGAAGGTCGAGGACTCCGACACAAGACCGGAGCCAATGGAAACCAGACTTTGAATGGCGATCACTACGCTGTGGTCGCCTTCCTTGGTGATGACGGTGACACTCAGCCAACGC
>Ga0208126_1000001_pt1 | contig 54930 bp, 50 predicted proteins | sample SoimicmetaGmgHAA_FD_188334 | JGI IMG/M metagenome (GOLD analysis project Ga0208126, IMG submission 188334) | Soil and rhizosphere microbial communities from Laval, Canada - mgHAA (SPAdes) (version 2) | ecosystem: Environmental > Terrestrial > Deep subsurface > Rock core/Sediment | place: Laval... | reverse complement strand
ATAGATGAACCCGCAGACAACGCACATCCAGGTGCGGAAGGGCTGGGTGGCGATGGCGGACTCTGGCATGGGTAAAGGCGCGGACTCGTGGAAGAATCGGCATTTTCCCACGTCCGGAACGCCGATGCCGCCATCCATGCCCCGCCGCGGCCTGTATCTGCTCACCCCCGACATCCTGGACACCGCTACGCTGGTGGCACGCGTGGAGGCGGTGCTGCCGCATGCCGTGCTGCTGCAATACCGAAACAAGCTTGCGGAACCGGCGCTGGCCGAGCGGCAAGCTGCGGCGCTACGGCAGCTGTGCGCCCGCGTCGGCGTGCCATTCGTGGTGAACGATGACATCGCGCTTGCAGCCTGCGTAGGCGCGGAGGGGGTGCATCTGGGCGAAACGGACGGAACCCTGCCGGCTGCGCGCAGTGTGCTCGGCGCCGGCGCGATCCTCGGTGCCAGCTGCTATGACGATCTCGCGCTGGCGACCGCCGCGGTGGCGGAGGGAGCGGATTACATTGCCTTCGGTGCGTTGTTTCCCTCCAGCACGAAGCCGTTGGCCCGACGGGCCACGCCCGCCCTGTTGCACGCCGCCACCGCATTGGGCGTGCCGCGGGTGGCCATCGGTGGGATCGGGCCGGACAATGTGCGAGTGGCCATCGATGCCGGCGCCGACCTGGTCGCAGTGATCAGCGGCGTATTCGATGCGCCGGATCCGGTCGTGGCCGCCCGTGCATGCGCCGCCGCCTTCGATCGATAACCCTTAACGGAGACACCGATGCCGCTTGACCATTCGCGTTCCCACGAGCTGTTTTCCCGCGCCCAGGCGCTGATGCCCGGTGGCGTGAACTCGCCCGTGCGCGCGTTCAAGTCCGTGGGCGGGGAGCCCTTCTTCACTGCCCGCGCGGAGGGCGCGCACCTGTTCGACGCCGATGGCAATCGCTACGTCGATTACGTGGGCTCGTGGGGACCGATGATCGTGGGGCACAACCATCCGCAGGTGCTGGACGCGGTGGTACGCACGGCACGCGACGGACTCTCGTTCGGCACGCCGAACCCACTGGAAGTCACGATGGCGGAAACCATCACGCGCCTGGTGCCCAGCTGCGAGATGGTGCGGATGGTCAACTCGGGCACCGAAGCGACGCTGTCCGCGATCCGGCTGGCACGCGGCGCGACCGGACGCGCGCGCATCGTGAAGTTCGAAGGCTGCTACCACGGTCATGGCGACAGCTTCCTGGTGAAGGCAGGCAGTGGCGCGCTCACGTTCGGCGTGCCGACCTCGCCAGGCGTCCCCAAGGCCTTGGCCGACCTCACGCTGACGTTGCCCTACAACGATTTCGATGCGGCGACAGCGCTGTTCGACGCGTGCGGGAACGACATTTCCGGCCTGATCATCGAACCAGTGGTGGGCAACGCGAATTGCCTGCCTCCGCGCGATGGCTACCTGCAGCATCTTCGGGACCTGTGCACGAAACATGGCGCACTCCTGATCTTCGACGAAGTCATGACCGGCTTCCGCGTGGCATTGGGTGGTGCGCAGGCGCGCTACGGGATCACTCCGGACCTGAGCACGTTCGGCAAAGTGATCGGCGGCGGCATGCCGGTGGGTGCCTATGGCGGCCGTCGCGACCTGATGCAGCAGATCGCGCCAGCCGGCCCCATCTACCAGGCGGGGACGCTCAGCGGCAATCCCGTGGCGATGGCAGCGGGGCTCGCGATGCTCGAGCTGATCCAGCAACCGGGATTCCACGCGGCGTTGGAGGCAAAAACCAACGCCTTGTGCGATGGGCTGGAAATGGCGGCACGCGATGCCGGCGTGGCGTTCTCCACGCAACGGGTGGGCGGGATGTTCGGTCTGTTCTTCAGCGCCGAAAAGGTGGACACGTTCGCGCAGGCGATGGCCTGCGACGCGTCCCGCTTCAACCGGTTCTTCCACGCGATGCTGGAGCGCGGCGTGTACCTGGCGCCATCGGCCTTCGAAGCTGGCTTCATGTCGGCTGCGCATTCGCAGGCCGACATCGACGCAACGATCGTCGCGGCGCGCGCCGCCTTCGCGGAGCTCGCAGCGGCCTGACTCAGGCCGCCAGGAAGGCCTGCAGCGCGCGTTCCAGGTGCGCCAGGCCTTCCGCAACATCGGCGTCGCCGATGTTGAGCGCGGGCACGAAACGGAGCACGTCCGGCCCGGCCTGCAACAGCAGCAGGCCTTCGGCGGCGGCATGATCGAGGATCTCTCCGGCCTTGCCTGCAAATTCGGGTTTCAACACCGCGCCAAGCATCAGGCCGCGCCCACGCACTTCGGAAAAAAGGTCGAGCCTCGCATCGATCGCGGCCAATCCATCGCGGAGGGATCGTGACTGGCGCGCGACGTTCGCCTCGATCCCCGGTGACGCCAGTTCACGCAACGCCACGCGCGCGACCGAAGCCGCCAACGGATTCCCCCCGAAGGTCGTGCCGTGGGCGCCGTATTGCAGCGTATCCGCGGCACGTTCGCCGACGAGCATCGCGCCGATCGGGATGCCGCCCCCCAGCGCCTTGGCAAGCGTGACGATGTCCGGGATGACGTCGTCCTGCCAATGCGCGAACAGCGTGCCCGTGCGGCCCATGCCGGCCTGGATCTCGTCCAGCACCAGCAGTGCGCCGTGGCGATCGCACAGGGCGCGCACGCCCTGCAGGTACCCATCGGCGGCGGGCATCACCCCGCCCTCGCCCTGTACCGGTTCGAGCATCACCGCACAGACGTCCCCCGTGGCCATGGCGGCGTCCAGCTGGGCAAGATCGTTGAAATCGATGTAGCGGAAACCGGGAGGCAACGGCTCGTAGCCTTCCTGGTATTTCGGCTGCGCAGTGGCCGTGACGGCCGCCAGCGTGCGCCCGTGGAAGCTGCCCCGGCAGGTCACGATCACGCGGCGGTCCGGCGTGCGTCCCTGCCCCGCCGCATGCCTGCGCACTAGCTTGATCGCCGCTTCATTGGCTTCCGCGCCCGAGTTGCAGAAGAACACCCGTTGCGCGAACCGCGAGGCACCGACCAGTTCCTCGGCGAGGCGCAGCGGCGGCTCGGAGTGGAAGACATTGCTGGTGTGCCAGAGCTTGCCGGCCTGCACCACCAACGCGTCGACAAGGGCCGGATGCGCGTGGCCCAGGCCGCACACGGCGATGCCCGCGGCGAAATCGATGTATTCGCGGCCTTCGGTATCCCAGAGGCGCGAGCCGAGCCCGCGATCGAGCACCATCGCGCGCTGCCTGTAGATCGGCACGTAGCGGTCGCGGGCGATGCCGAGCAGTGTTTGCGTGTCGTGTTGCATGGTGGTTACCAGGCTCCGGTGTTGGGCATCGACGCCCACGGCTCCTGCGGCGGCAGGTGCCCATCCTGCAGGAGTTCGATGGATATGAGGTCGGGTGAACGCACGAAGGCCATGTGCCCGTCGCGCGGCGGACGATTGATCGTGTAACCCATCGCCTGCAGGTGCGCGCACAGCGCATGGATGTCGGGCACGCGGAACGCAAGGTGTCCGAAGTTGCGCGCGCTGCCGTAGTCCTCGCTCACGCCACCGGCATCGGGCCAGTTGTACGTCAGCTCGATCTCGGCCCCCGGGGTTTCGTCGGCCGCGACGAAGACGAGCGTGTAGCGACCCGCGGGGTTGTCCATGCGGCGGGTTTCCTTCAATCCCAATCCCTCGCAGTAGAAACGCAACGAGGCTTCGAGGTCACGCACGCGCACCATCGTGTGCAGGTATTTCATGCCGTCGGCTCCAGGAACAGGTCGGGCAGCAGGCGCTTGGAAGGATCGACCGCGTAGGCGGAAAAATCGGTGGTGCCGGCTTCGCGCAGCACGTCCTCGTCGATGAAGAAGCGGCCTGTGGTGGTGCTGGCATCGCGCACCAGGATCGCCTGCGCCGCATCGGCAACGATCTCGGGCTTGCGGCAGCGATCGATCTCGATGCCGGGGATCATGTTGAGGGCGTCGGTGGCGACAATCGTTTTCGGCCACAGCGCGTTCACTGCGATGCCCCTGGGGCCGAATTCCCCGGCCAGGCCCAGCGTGACCAGGCTCATTCCCATTTTGGCCAGCGTGTACGCGGTGTGTGGCGTCCACCATTTCGGATCCAGTGATGGCGGGGGCGCCAGCGTGAGGACATGCGGGTTCGGAGACTGCAGCAGTTGCGGCAGGCAGGCCTGCGCGCACAGGAAACTGCCGCGTGAATTCACCTGCGTCATCAGGTCGTAGCGTTTCATGGGCGTGTCGAGTGCGCCGGCAAGCCAGATCGCGCTGGCGTTGTTGACGAGGATGTCGAGCCCACCGAACGCATCCACCGTGGCGGCGACCGCGGCCCGCACCTGGTCTTCCTCGCGGATGTCGCACTGGAGCGGCAATGCCTGCCCCCCCGCCGCACGGACTTCCTCCGCGACAGTGTGGATGGTGCCCGGCAGCTTGGGATTCGGAACCGCCGACTTGGCCACCAGCGCGATGCTCGCGCCATCCCGTGCGGCGCGCAGCGCGATCGCACGCCCGATGCCCCGCGAGGCCCCGGTGATGAACAGCGTCTTGCCCTGGAGGGTCTGCATCGTCGGCGGCCCGTGGAATGTCACCGAAGTCTAGTCGACGGTTCCTATAATCGCGGCATGCATCCCGCGTGGCTTCAGGAACTCTCCCTCTGGATCGCCGCGCATCCCGCCGCTGCGGGGCTGGCGGTCTTCGCCATCTCATTCTGCGAAGGCGTCGCCGTCGTGGGGATCCTCGTGCCGGCGTTGCCGCTGCTGTTCGCGGTCGGCGTGATGGTCGGCCTGGGCGAGATCAACGGCCCCTATGCACTGGCATGCACCGCACTCGGCGCACTCTGCGGTGATTCGCTGAGTTTCTGGCTGGGCCGGCGGTTCGGCCCGCAGCTGCGCGGCCTGTGGTTGTTCCGGCGCTATCCGGAGGTGCTGGACCGCTCGGAACGGATGTTCCGCAAGCAGGGGGTCAAGGGCATTTTCATCGCGCGCTTCGTGGGCGCGGTGCGGCCCTTCGTGCCCGCCATCGCCGGCATGCTGGGGATGCCATGGCGCCGGTATGTGCCACCCGCGGCGCTCGCGGCGCTGGCGTGGGCCAGCGCGTACCTCGCGCCGGGGTGGCTGTTCGGTGCGTCGTACGAGGCGATCGCAGCGGTCGCCGGTCGCCTGCTGCTGGTGCTGCTGATCCTGCTGGCGGTGGTTTCCGCAATCTGGGCGGTGGTGGTGTACGGATCGCGCGCATTCGCGCGCCATGCCGATCGTGGATTGGCACGAACACTGGCGTGGAGCCACGCGCATCCCCGGCTTGGACCGCATGTGGCGCGCCTGCTGGATCCGGCGCGGCCGGAGACGCCGTCGCTGCTGCTCCTGCTGGCCTGCATCGCCAGCGTGGGCTGGGGCCTGGCGGCCTGGATCGTTGCATTACTGATGCAGGGCGGACCGTTGCCGCTCGACCAGCACGTGTACGAAGCGATGTTCGCGTTGCGCAATCCGCTCGCCGACCGGCTGATGGCCGCGTTGGCGTCGCTGGCCGACATCCAGGTGTTGTTGCCCGCGTTCGTGGTCGGGCTGGGCTGGCTGGCGTGGCGGCGGCGCTGGCCGGCGGTCGTGCACTGGATCGCTGCGGTGGCATTCGGGTTGCTGGCCTCGGAACTGCTGAAGCGGATCGTGCACATGCCACGGCCGCCGACGGCTCCCGTCGGGTTCGGGTTCCCCTCGGTGTCGGTGGCGATGTGCGCCGTGGTGCTGGGCTTCTTCGCGGTGCTCATCGCGCGCGAACTGCCGGGCAGGCGGCGGATGTGGCCTTGGCTGGTGGCCGGGACGGTCACCGCGCTGGTGGGGTTCGCCCGCCTCTACCTCGGCGCGCACTGGCTCAGCGACGTGGTCATGGGCGTGCTGTTTGGCGTGGCCTGGGTGCTGCTGCTCGGCGTGGCCTACCGTCGCCACGTGCCACGATCCTTCTGGATGCGCCCGCTGGCGCTGCTGTTCTACGGCACGCTCGTCGCAGCGACGCTGTGGCACGCGCCACGGCGCGCGGGACCGTTGCTCGACCGGTTCTCGCCACCCACGCCCAGCGTGGCCATCACCCGGGCCGCATGGTGGCAGTCGGACTGGCGGGCGTTGTCCAGCGGCCACCATGTGGGCGACGGCACGACGCGCTGGCCGCTCGACCTGCAGGTGGCCGGCGAACTGGCCCCGTTGCGCGCGCGCCTGCAGATGTCCGGTTGGCGCGAGCAGCCGCAGGCTGGTTGGCTGGTGGCGCTGCGCGCGCTGGACGAGCGCGCGAAGCCGCAATCGCAGGCCGTACTGCCGTCCGCGCTCGATGGGCGTCCGGAATCCCTGCTGATGGTGCGCGACGATCCCTCCACCGGGACACGCGACGTGGTGCGGCTGTGGCCCGCGCCGGCGCGGCTCGACGATGGCACGCCGCTGTGGATCGGGCGCGTGCAGCGCCTGGTCCACGTGCGGCGGCTATGGGGCCTGGTGGGCCTTTGGCGACCCAGCCGTCATCCAGTGCGCTCGCAGGCCGCGCATGCCGGGGTGGCGGCGGAGCTGCAGAACCTCCACGCACTCGATGCGCCCGTGGCGGCCGGGGAGCCGCCGGTCCTGCGGATCGACCTCGCGCGTCCGGCCGGCGGCGGTTAATCGCGCAGCAGTTGCGCGAAGCGGCGCGGGGCGCCGTCGAATCCACCGTTGGACATGAAGACCACGTGGTCACCGGCGCGCACGCGCGTGCGCAATTCGGCCAGCAGCGTGTCGGCATCGGGCACGGCCACGCCCTCGCCCTTCAACGCGGAGATCACCTTGCGCGCATCCCATGGCAATTCCGGGCGTGCGAGGAACACCACGGTGTCGGCATCGTCGAGCGACGGCGCCAACGCATCCGCGTGGGCGCCAAGGCGCATCGAGTTGCTGCGTGGCTCCATCGCCGCGACGATCCGGGCGGCGCCGACTTTTGCGCGCAGGCCACCGAGTGTCGTGGCGATCGCGGTCGGGTGATGCGCGAAGTCGTCGTAGACGGTGATGCCATCGACGGTATCCACCACTTCCATGCGCCGCTTGACGCTGCGGAAGCGGGACAGCGCGGGGATGACCGTTGCCGCATCCACACCCACGGCCTGGCATGCCGCCAAGGCAGCCAGCGCGTTCATCATGTTGTGGCGCCCCAGCAGCGGCCAGGACACGCGTCCCACGACCGTGCCGCGATGCACGACGTCGAAATCGCTCCCATCGGGCTGCACGGGACGCGCGACCCAATCGAACGCGCCACCGATGCCGAAGGTGTCGATCGGCGTCCAGCACCCCATCGCGAGCACGCGCTGGAGGTTGGCATCCTCGCCATTGACGACCAGGCGGCCACGGTGCGGCACCGTGCGCACCAGGTGGTGGAACTGGCGCTCGATCGCGGCGAGGTCGGGGAAAATGTCGGCGTGGTCGAACTCGAGGTTGTTCAGCACCGCGACCGTCGGCCGGTAGTGCACGAACTTGCTGCGCTTGTCGAAGAACGCGGTGTCGTATTCGTCGGCCTCGACCACGAATTCGCGCCCGCTGCCCAGGCGCGCGGACACACCGAAGTCCTCGGCCACGCCACCGACGAGGAACCCCGGCCCGCGGCCTGCGGCCTCGAGCAGGAAGGTGGTGATCGACGTGGTGGTGGTCTTGCCATGCGTGCCGGCGATCGCGATGGTCTCGCGCCCCGGCAGCACGTTGTCGCGCAACCATTCGGCGCCGCTGGTGTAGGCGCGCCCGGCGTCCAGCACGGCTTCCACCGCGGGATTGCCGCGCGAGAGTGCATTGCCGATGACGACGGTGTCGCAGTCGGCGGAGATGTTCGCCGGATCGTAACCCTGCTTCAACGCGATGCCGAGCTTCTCGAGCTGGGTGGACATGGGCGGATAGACCGCCTGGTCGCTGCCTTCGACGTCATGGCCGAGTTCGCGCGCGAGCGCGGCGACACCGCCCATGAACGTGCCGGCGATACCGAGGATGTGCAGTTTCACCCGACGTCCTTGCCCTCGCCGAGCGCGGTCACGATGCGTGCGAACACGTCATCGAGGCTGCCCACGCCATCCACCATGGTGAGCACACCCTTGTTGCGATAGAAATCGATCACCGGAGCGGTCTGGTCGGTATAGACCTGCAGGCGGGTGCGCACCGACTCCGGGGAATCGTCTGCGCGACCCTCGGCCTTGGCACGTCCGGCGATGCGATCGACCAGCATGTCGGTGGGCACCTCCAGTTGCACGGCGGCATCCAGCGGCTGGCCCAGGCGCTGCAGCAGGCCGCCCAATGCATCGGCCTGCGCGAGGTTGCGCGGGTAGCCGTCGAGGATGAAGCCATTCGCGGTGTCGGCGCGCGAGAAGCGCGACTCGAGCATGCCGAGCAGGATGTCGTCGCTGACCAACTCCCCACGGGCCATCACTTCCTTGGCGGCGAGGCCGAGCGGGCTGCCAGCGGCCACTTCCGCGCGGAGCAGGTCGCCGGTGGAAATGTGCGGGACCTGCAGGTGGTCCTTCAGTCGCGTGGCCTGGGTGCCTTTGCCCGAACCGGGGGCGCCAAGGAGGATCAATCGCATGCGGTACTCCACAGAGGTCGTGCGCGGCCGGCGCTACACTCGGCGGCCACCGTTGGCCTTCAGCTTAACGCATCCCACAGGATTTCCAGCCGCCATGCCCCGTCCCGCCGCCCACCAGGGCACGCTCCTGTACGCCCAGTCCGGCGGCGTGACCGCCGTCATCAACGCAACCGCCTCCGCCGTCATCAGCGAAGCGAGGAGCCGGAAGGTCAAGGTCCTGGCGGCGCGCAACGGCATCCTCGGCGCGCTGGAGGATGACCTGTTCGACACCTCGATTCTCTCCATCGCGCAGGTGCGGGCGCTGGCCCATACGCCGGGCGGGGCATTCGGCAGCTGCCGGGTCAAGCTGAAATCGCTGGAGCAGGACCGCGCGAAATACGAACAACTGCTGGAGACGTTCCGCCGCCATGACGTGCGCTGGTTCCTCTACAACGGTGGCAACGATTCCGCCGACACCGCCCTCAAGGTCTCGCAGTTGGCGCAGGAATTCGGTTATCCACTGACCTGCATTGGCGTGCCGAAGACGGTCGACAACGACCTGGCGGTGACCGACTGCTGCCCCGGATTCGGCTCGGCCGCGAAGTACACAGCGGTGTCCGTGCGCGAGGCCGCGCTCGATGTCGCGGCCATGGCACGCACGTCCACCAAGGTCTTCGTCTACGAGGCGATGGGGCGGCACGCGGGCTGGCTGGCCGCCGCCGCGGGCCTGGCGGGTACGCGCGAGGATGAAGCACCCCAGGTCATCCTGTTCCCGGAGCGCGACTACGACGAGGCTGCGTTCCTCGCGAAAGTGCAGTCGGTGGTGGAGCGCGTGGGCTGGTGCGTGGTCGTGGCGAGCGAAGGCATCCGCACCGCCGAAGGGCGTTTCGTCGCCGATGCGGGTGCCGGGACCGATGCCTTTGGCCACACGCAGCTGGGGGGCGTGGCGAGCCACCTCGCCGGTCGCGTGCACGACGTGCTGGGCCACAAGGTGCACTGGACCATGCCGGACTACCTGCAGCGTTCCGCCCGGCACATCGCCTCGCAGACGGATTTCGACCACGCGCGCGCGGTCGGTCGCAAGGCAGTGCAGTTCGCGCTGAAGGGCATGAATGCCACGATGCCGGTGGTCCGGCGGCTGCGCGATGCGCCCTATCGCTGGTCGGTGGTGGCGGCCCCGCTGTCGCAGATCGCCAACGCGGAAAAGACGATGCCGCCCGAGTTCATCCGCGACGACGGATTCGGCATCACCGAAGCCGCGCGCCGCTACCTGCAGCCCTTGATCCGTGGCGAGGCGTATCCGCCGTACGCGCGGACCGGCTTGCCGAAGTACCTGGAACTGGATCTGGGCTGATCAGTCGCAGGCCTTGCCCTCGAGGCTCATCGCCACGGCGAAGCGCGGCAGCTTGACCGCGCCCGGGACTTCCGCGGCCTTTGCGTCCTTCAGGTAGACGCGTGCCCGGCCCTGCGCATCGAGCGATGGTGGCGCCAGTTTTCTATCGTTTTCCCGCCAGACGCGCACCACGGCCATCCGCGAGGGGCATTCCGCGCTGGGGACGCGCACGAGATCGTTGAAGACCCAACCCCCTCCCGCGACCTTCACCTTTTTCGCGTCGACAAGGTCGGCCCGCCCATGGCACCGGGGATCGGTGTTGACCACGGCGAAGCGGTATGGATCCGCCGGCTTGCCGGTGAACACGCCTTCGATGCGCGCGCACGCTTCCGGGAAGGTGCGCAGCGTATGCACGGCGCCCGCGACCTGTGGCTTGGCCACGGGGCGGTTGATCTCGGGCTTGGGATCGGCGGCAAGCGCAGTGGTGGCGAATGCGGCCAGGGCGAAGGCGAGGGCGGGACGGATCATCGGCAAGCATCCAGGACAGGGGACCGCGGCGAGCGTGTCACGCGCGCGCTGAACCCCGCCCTTCTTTTGCAGCACAGCATGAATGGCCGCGGGCCTGTGCCATAGTCGAGACAGCGGTCCGAACCACCATTCCTTTTCACTGCATCAAGTGGAGGTTTCATGCTGGAACATTGGGGTCCCGTCCTGGCGCTGCTCTGCGCCATCCTCGCCATCGCCTATGGGCTGCTCTCCGCCCAGTGGATCACCCGCCAACCCGCGGGCAACGAACGCATGCAGGAAATCGCCGGCGCCATCCAGGAAGGCGCGCGCGCCTACCTGAACCGGCAGTACATGACCATCGGGATCGCCGGTGTGGTGCTGTTCTTCATCATCGGCTTCGCACTGCACTGGCCAACCGCCATCGGCTTCCTGATCGGCGCGGTGCTGTCCGGCGCGGCCGGTTACATCGGCATGAACGTATCGGTGCGCGCCAACGTGCGCACGGCGGAAGCGGCGCGCTCGGGCATCGGCCCGGCGATGAACGTGGCGTTCCGCGGTGGCGCGATCACCGGCATGCTGGTGGTGGGCCTCGGCCTGCTGGGCGTGGCGGGTTATTACATGGTCCTCACCAGGCACACGGGCGCGACGCAGGAGCAGGCGCTGCACGCGCTGGTCGGGCTCGCGTTTGGCGCTTCGCTGATCTCCATCTTCGCGCGACTGGGCGGCGGCATCTTCACCAAGGGCGCCGACGTGGGCGCGGACCTGGTGGGCAAGGTGGAGGCCGGCATTCCCGAAGACGACCCGCGCAACCCGGCGGTGATCGCCGACAACGTGGGCGACAACGTGGGTGACTGCGCCGGCATGGCGGCGGACCTCTTCGAGACCTACGCGGTCACGATCATCGCAACGATGCTGCTGGGCGGACTGATGGCCGCGCAGGCCGGGCACAACGCGGTGCTCTACCCGCTGGTGCTGGGCGGCGCATCGATCATCGCCTCGATCGTGGGCGCGTTCTTCGTCAAGGTGGACGGTGAGCGTCCCAACATCATGGGCGCGCTGTACCGCGGCGTGATCGTCTCGGCGGTGCTGTCGGCGCTGATGTTCTTCCCGATCACCCGGTCGCTGATGGCTGACTCGCCGCACGGCTGGATGAACCTGTACGGCTGCGCCATCATCGGCCTCGTGCTGACCGGCGCCATCGTCTGGATCACCGAGTACTACACCGGCACGCAGTACCGCCCTGTGCGGCACGTGGCGAAAGCCTCGACCACCGGCCACGGCACCAACATCATCGCGGGGCTGGGCGTGTCGATGAAGTCCACCGCGCTGCCGGTGATCGCCGTCTGCCTGTCGATCCTGTTCGCCCATCGCCTCGGCGGGCTGTACGGCATCGCGATCGCGGCGACGTCGATGCTTTCGATGGCGGGAATGATCGTGGCGCTGGATGCGTACGGCCCGATCACCGACAACGCCGGCGGCATCGCCGAGATGAGCGACCTGCCGGCCGCGGTGCGGGCGGTGACCGATCCGCTGGACGCGGTGGGAAACACCACCAAGGCGGTGACCAAGGGCTATGCGATCGGTTCGGCGGCCCTGGCCGCGCTCGTCCTGTTCGCCGATTACACGCACAACCTGCGCACGGCGCATCCGGGCGTGCCGTTCGCGTTCGACCTGAGCGACCACAAGGTGATCATCGGCCTGCTGATCGGTGGCCTGATCCCGTACCTGTTCGGCGCGATGGCGATGGAAGCCGTGGGCCGCGCCGCCGGTGCCGTGGTCGAGGAAGTGCGCCGCCAGTTCCGCGACATTCCCGGGATCATGCAGGGCACGGGCAAGCCGCAGTACGACACGGCGGTGGACATGCTCACCCGCTCCGCGATCCGCGAGATGATCTTGCCGTCGCTGCTGCCAGTGGTCGTGCCCGTGATCGTGGGCCTCGCACTCGGCGCGCAGGCGCTGGGCGGACTGTTGATCGGCACGATCGTGACCGGCATCTTCGTGGCAATCTCGATGACCACCGGTGGTGGTGCATGGGACAACGCGAAGAAGTACATCGAGGACGGCAACTTCGGTGGCAAGGGCTCCGAAGCCCACAAGGCCGCCGTCACCGGCGACACCGTGGGCGATCCCTACAAGGACACCGCCGGCCCGGCGATCAACCCGCTGATCAAGATCATCAACATCGTCGCGCTGCTGCTGGTGCCGTTGCTGCCGATCTCGAAGGCGGATCCACAGGAAGGCCTCGCGGCCTCGGCGATGGCGGTGCCGGCCGGTAGCGTGGCAGGGGCGCCCGCGACCGCCATGCCGGCCACCGGCCCCGTGTCCGACGCCGGCCACGCACGCATCTACTTCGACACCGGGGCATCCGCGGTGCCGGCCAATGCGGCATCCACCCTTGCACCGCTGGTGGCGACGCTGAAGGCGCAACCCGCGTCCCGCGTGTTGTTGTCCGGCTTCCACGACGCCAGCGGCGATCCGGCGAAGAACGACGCGCTGGCGAAGCAGCGCGCGGAAGCGGTGCGTGATGCACTGGTGGCCACGGGCGTGGATTCCGGGCGGATCGATCTGGAAAAGCCGCAGGTGACCACCGGCACGGGCGATGCCGCGGAAGCCCGCCGGGTGGACGCGGTGCTGGAATAAGCCAGCCACGACGCACTACGGAACGGGCGGCCTGGGCCGCCCGTTTTCGTTTCGGCACCGGACCGGATGCTGCGCCGCAACAGCGGCAGGGCTAGAATGGCGCCCTTTCCCGCACGGAGCCGCCCCGATGGGCCTCGACCTCGTTTCCACCGGCAAGAACCCGCCCGACGAAATCAACGTCATCATCGAAATCCCGAAGGACGCGGAACCGGTGAAGTACGAGGTGGACAAGGAGTCCGGCGCGATCTTCGTCGACCGCATCCTGTCCACGCCGATGCGCTACCCGTGCAACTACGGCTACGTGCCGCACACCGTCTGCGGCGATGGCGACCCGGCGGACGTACTGGTGATCCTGCCGCTGCCGCTGGTCCCCGGCTCGGTGATCCGCTGCATTCCGGTGGGCGTGCTGAAGATGACCGACGAGGCCGGCAGCGACGAGAAGATCATTGCCGTGCCGGTGCCGAAGATCTTCGGCGGCTACGCGCACGTCAGCGACATCGAGCAGGTGTCCAAGCACTGGCTGGAGCGCATCGGCCACTTCTTCGAGCACTACAAGGATCTCGAGAAGGGCAAGTGGGTGAAGCTGGAAGGCTGGGGTAACGCCGCCGAGGCGAAGCAGGTGCTTGTCGACGCGATGAAGCGTTACGAGGACAGTGCCGAGAAGCCGAACTTCTGAGGATCAGCACGCGCTGGCCATTCGACTGGCCAGCGCGGTGTCGAGGAAACCCTCGGTTACTTCTTTGCCGGCACGATTGGCTGCGCGTTGCCGGCCTGGTACGGATAGTGCGCGAAGAGCGCGCCGATGGTCGTGTCGATTTCGGCCGCACGCTTCTCCGGCAGCCGGTACATCACGCGGCCGATCGCATCACCCGTCCACACGAGGTGGTTCTGCGGGGCATCGACGACGTCGAGGCTGAGGACGCCCATTTCGTAGTTCGCGACCTGCCAGCTGTCGTAGTAGATCGGGATCGCGATGAACGCGCGGGCACGGTGGCTGTACGCGTACCCGATGTCCATCTGCGGCACGCTGTAGACCTGCTGGCGGCGCTCGGTGCGCTCGCGGAAGTTCACCCGCAGGTCGGGCGAGCGCTCGCTGTAGACATAACCGCGCGCATCCATCTCGCGGCGGATATCCGCCTTGATGCGGTCGCTGACCCACGTCGTGTAGCCGACCTTCTCCATCGCCAGCGGCTGGTAGAAGGCCCACGTGTGGTACCGGCCGAAATTGGCGGCCGGATCGGCGTCCGTGCGGATCGTCGGCCCGGTCGCGCAGCCGGCCAGAAGGAGTGCCGCGGCGGCCACGGCCAGCACGGGACGGAACAGGGTACGAAGTCGGTTCATGGCGAATCCCCCACGGATACTTCAGCCAGTGTAGTGAGCGCGGCGCAACATGGATTGAACCGGGCCGGGCGGACGCGCGGCCGTTGCCGCGCATTCACCTCGACGGCACTCACTCGGCCCGATAGACCTCGGCACCCTGCTCCCGGAACTCGTCCGACTTCTGGGCCATGCCGGCCTTCAGCGCATCCTCCTCGCTCAAGCCGTGCTCGGCGGCGTACTCGCGCACGTCCTGGGTGATCTTCATCGAGCAGAAATGCGGTCCGCACATCGAGCAGAAATGCGCCGACTTGTGCGCGTCCTTCGGCATCGTCTCGTCGTGGTACTCCATCGCCCGCTCGGGATCGAGCCCGAGGTGGAACTGGTCCTCCCACCGGAACTCGAAGCGGGCCTTGGACAATGCGTTGTCGCGCACCTGTGCGCCCGGATGGCCTTTCGCCAGGTCCGCGGCGTGCGCGGCGATCTTGTACGCCATGATGCCTTCGCGCACGTCCTCACGGTTCGGCAGGCCGAGGTGTTCCTTCGGGGTGACGTAGCAGAGCATCGCGGTGCCGTACCAGCCGATCATCGCCGCACCGATGGCACTCGTGATGTGGTCGTAGCCCGGCGCGATGTCGGTGGTCAGCGGACCGAGCGTGTAGAACGGCGCCTCGCCGCATTCGGCGAGCTGCTTGTCCATGTTCTCCTTGATCAGCTGCATCGGCACGTGGCCGGGGCCCTCGATCATGGTCTGCACGTCGTGCTTCCACGCGATCTTCGTCAGCTCGCCGAGCGTTTCGAGTTCACCGAACTGCGCGGCATCGTTGGCGTCGGCGATGCAGCCCGGACGCAGGCCGTCGCCCAGCGAGAAGGCCACGTCGTAGGCCTTCATGATCTCGCAGATGTCCTCGAAATGCGTGTAGAGGAAGTTCTCCCTGTGATGCGCGAGGCACCACTTCGCGAGGATCGAACCACCACGCGACACGATGCCGGTCACGCGCTTCGCGGTCAGTGGCACGTAACGCAGCAGCACGCCGGCATGGATGGTGAAGTAGTCGACGCCCTGCTCGGCCTGTTCGACCAGCGTGTCGCGGAAGATCTCCCACGTCAGCTCTTCCGCGCGGCCGTCGACCTTTTCCAGCGCCTGGTAGATCGGCACCGTGCCGATCGGGACCGGCGAGTTGCGCAGGATCCATTCGCGCGTTTCGTGGATGTGCTTGCCGGTGCTGAGGTCCATCACCGTGTCGCCGCCCCAGCGGATCGCGTAGACCAGCTTCTCCACCTCTTCGGCGATGCCCGACGACACCGCGCTGTTGCCGATGTTGGCGTTGATCTTGGTGAGGAAGTTGCGACCGATGATCATCGGTTCGCTTTCGGGGTGGTTGATGTTGTTTGGCAGGATGGCGCGGCCGCGCGCGATCTCGTCGCGCACGAATTCCGGGGTGATGATCTTCTGGATGCTCGCGCCGAACGCGTCACCCGGATGCTGCTTCAGCAGCGCGGCATCGCGCACCGCCTCGAGGCGCTGGTTCTCGCGGATCGCGACGAATTCCATCTCCGGCGTCACGATGCCTTTCTTCGCGTAATGCATCTGCGAGACGTTGGCACCGGCAAGGGCGCGGCGCGGCGCGGCGCGGTTCGGGAAGCGCACGGCGTCGAGCTTGGGATCCGACTCGCGGCGACGCCCGAACTCGGACGTGATGCCGGCGAGCACTTCGGTGTCGCCTCGCGCCTCGATCCAGCGCGCGCGCAGCGGCGCGAGACCCGCTGCCAGGTCGATGGTCGCGTCCGGATCGGAATACGGGCCGGAGGTGTCGTACACGGTGACCGCGGCGTTGTCCTCGCCACCGAACAGGGTCGGCGTGCGGGTCAGCCCGATCTCGCGCATCGGCACCTGGATGTCGGGGCTCGATCCTTCGACATGCACCTTGCGCGAGCCGGGGATCGGCCGGGTCACGTCGGCGGAAAGCTGTTCGGCCTGGCGCAGGAGTTCGGAGGGGCGGGCATTCATCGGCAGTCGTCCTGTGGATTGCGGGGCCGGCGGGCAATCCCGCGGCACGGACGAAGCGGCAGCGCGCACGGCGGGGCGCCGTGCCACGAAGCTTCCCTCCGGCGGCATCACCCGCATCAGGTTCGAAGGGTCTGTCTCAACCGGCCTGCCGGTACCCCCGCTTCAGGGCCCATTTGACCACTTCACGGGCCCTGCCGCCACCTCCAGGGCTGTCAACGGACCCGGCTGCGGAGCGTTACATCCGGACCACCCCGCGCCCCTGCCATCGGTCTGGTGACTTCCGGCACTACGGCCGGCAAGGCCTGCAATGCGACGCTGGTCACCCGGTTGTTGCCCTCGCCCGATACACTTGCGGGTCCCGTCCCGACGCCCTACCCGAGCCATGAACCCCGATTTCCGCCAGATCCGCGAAACGATGGTCGAACAGCAGGTCCGCCCCTGGGAGGTGCTGGATCCGCGCGTGCTCGAGACCATCAATACGGTTCCGCGCGAGGCCTTCGTGGCCGAGGCGCACCGGGCGCTGGCCTACATGGACATGGAACTCCCGCTCGGCAACGGCGACTTCATGATGAAGCCCGTGGTCGAGGGCCGCGCCCTGCAGGCCCTGTTGCCGCAGGCGGGCGAATCCGTGCTGGAGATCGGCACGGGCAGTGGCTACCTGACCGCCTGCCTGGCCCGGCTCTCCCGCGATGTGGTGTCGCTCGAGATCGACCCAACACTGGCGCAGGCCGCGCAAGCCCGGCTGGCGGCGCAGGGCGTCGCCAATGCCACCGTGCATGCCGCCGACGCGTTCGGCTGGACTCCGGAACGCACGTTCGATGCCATCTGCGTGACCGGCGCGGTGGCCGTCGTTCCCGAGGCGTTCCGCCGCTGGCTGGCACCCGGCGGCCGCCTGTTCATCGTGCGTGGCGAATCGCCGGCGATGGACGCCATCCGCGTCAATGCCGATGGCGGCATCGAATCGCTGTTCGAAACCGACCTGCAATACCTGGTCGGCGCCGAACCCGTCCCCGCTTTCACCCTCTGACCCAAGCATCGAGGATCCTCCATGCGTCGCAGCTGCCTTTCGCTCTCCCTCGCCATCGCACTCGTGCCGTTCGCGGCCTCCGGCGAGGATCTGCTGCAGGCATATCGCCAGGCCCGGACATCCGATCCCCAGCTGGCGGCCGCAGAAGCGGGTAACCGCGCCACGAGGGAAGGCGCCGTGCAGGCGCGTGCCAGCATGCTCCCGCAGGTCAGTGGCAGCGCCACGGGCAACGCGAGCCGCACGAAGTCCGACTCGGGTGACACCGTCACCACGGACCCGGTGACCGGCGCGCCGGTGATCGTCAACGGCAACTCGAGCTCGACCAGCCGTTCGGTGTCCACGGGCGTGAACGTGCAGCAGATGGTGTTCGATCCCGCCGCACATGCCCGCCTGCGCAGCGCGAAGGCGTCCGGCAAGGCGAGCGACTACCAGCTCGATTCCGCCGGGAGCACGCTGATCACGCGCACCTCGCAGGCCTATTTCAACGTGCTGGTCGCAATCGAAACGCTGGCCGCGGCACAGGCGCAGGAAACCGCGCTCAAGAAACAGTTCGACTTCGCCGAGAAGCGGCTCGAGGTGGGGCTGGCACCGATCACCGACGTGCACGAGGCCCGTGCCCAGTACGACGCCGCGCGCGCCAACACCATCGTCACCCGCAACACGTTGGAAGACGCGTACCAAGCCCTCGAGGAGATCACGGGCCAGCCGGACCGTTCGCTGATGGCGCTGCCGGACAATTTCCGTCCCAGCCTGCCGGCCGAAGGTTCGGTGGATGACTGGGTGAAGCGCGCGTTCGACAACAATCCGTCGCTGCAGGCCCAGCGCTACAACGTGCAGGCCGCCGAGGACAACATCTCCGGAGCGCGCGCCGGCTACCTGCCGCGCCTGTACGCCAATGGCGGCTACAACGTCAGCAAGACCTGGTCGGACCGCACGTTTTCCGGTCGCTCGCAGTCCTCCAGCGGCGTGAATGACGGCCCGTCGGTTGGCCTGCAGCTGAGCGTGCCGATCTTCAACGGCGGCGCGACGGCCTCGCAGGTGCGCCAGGCCATCGCCCAGCGCGACGTGGCGCAGGACCAGCTGGAGCAGCAGCGCCGCGCGCTGGAACGCGGCACGCGCAATGCCTACCAGAACCTCGTGGCGGGCGTGAGCGCGGTGGAAGCGCGACGTTCCGCGCTGGAAGCGGCGCAGAGCGCCTACGAGGCCTCGCAGGTCGGGCTTGAAGTGGGCACCCGCACGGTCATCGACGTCCTCATCAACCAGCAGAACCTGTTCAACGCCCAGCAGGCCTATTCGCTGGCGAAGTACAACTTCCTTCAGAGCCGCCTGGTGCTGGAGCAGTCCGCCGGCACGCTCGACGTGAAGGATGTCGAGGACGTGAACCGCCTGCTGACGGTGCCTGCGGGCAAGGCCCCGGCCATCTCCACGCCGGCCCCGGCCACGAAGAAGCCGGCTGCCCGCAAGCGCTGAGTTCGCTCAGGCCGCCGACGGCAGGTCGGCGGCGATCGCATCGAGGGTGCGCTGCAAGGCGCCCCGCCCCTCCTCCACCAGCAGGCGGCCAGCCTCGGCCATCGCGCGCCGCCGCGCCGGATCACCCATCAGCGCATCCAGGTCGTCCGCGAGCGCCTCGGCATCGGCGGATTGCACCAGCGCGCCCGTGGCACCCAGTTGTGCGGCGATCTCGGTGAAATTGTGCAGGTGCAGACCCGTGATGATCGGCGTGCCGACGGCGGCCGGTTCCAGCAGGTTGTGGCCACCGATCGGCTGCAGGCTTCCGCCCACGAAGGCCACGTCCGCCACCGCGTAGAAGCGGCCCAGTTCGCCCAGCGTGTCCAGCAGGAACACGGCGTCTTCCGGCGCCGGCCAGCGATCGCTGCTGCGCCGCGCGACGCGCAATCCATTGCTGCGCGCGAACTCGGCCACGGGCTTGAAACGCTCCGGATGCCGCGGCGCCCACACCAGCAAGGCATCGGGCCAGCGTGCGCGCAACCGCCGGTGCGCCGCGACGACCGCGGCCTCCTCGTCCGGATGCGTGCTCGCGGCGATCCAGGTCGGTCGCGTGCCGGCGTAATGCCGGAACTGGACGACGAGCTGCTCGAGTCCATCCGGATCAGCCACGTCGTACTTGAGGTTGCCGGTGACCGCGATGCGTTCGCGCGGCGCGCCCAACCGCACGAAGCGCTCGCCATCCGCCCGGCCCTGCGCGCAGACCCGGCGCACGGTGGCCAGTGCCCGACCGATCAACGGCGCGAGCACGCGATAGCCGCGCAGCGAACGCGCGGACAGGCGCGCGTTTACGATGTAGGCGGGAATGCCGCGGTCACGGCAGGTGAACAGCAGGTTCGGCCACAACTCGGTCTCCATCACCAGCGCGATGCGCGGGCTGAAGTGATCGAGGAACCGGCCGATCGCGCCGGACAGGTCGTACGGCAGGTACACATGGTCCACGCGATCGCCCCACAGGGCGCGCACGCGTGCGCTACCGGTGGGCGTGATGGTGGTGACGACCATGCGCTGGTCGGGGCGCGTGCGCAGCAAGGCATCGACGAGGGGCACCGCGGCATTGACCTCGCCCACCGACACCGCGTGCACCCACAACGGTGCATGCCGGCGCGCCTCGGCATAGTGCGCGTAGCGTTCGCTCCAGCGCTGGAAATACTCGCGCTGTCGGAACCCGCGCCAGATGAGGTGGTAGACCGTCACCGGGACCAGCAGGTACAGGGCCGCCGAGTACGCGGCCCGCACGACGCGCTCGACGAAATCCGTTCGCATCGGCAAAGCATAGCGAAGATGACGGACACCCGGCCTGTGCGCCGCTAGACTCGCCGCATGCCGGAGACTGCCCCGCCCCCACCCCGAGGCCTTGCCCACCTGCCGATGCGTGTCGAGGTCGCCCTGCTGAAGGGCGCGGGACGGTTGCCGTGGGGCGTGCAACGCGTGCTTGGACGTGGCGTGGGCTGGCTGGCCTTCCGCCTGTTGCCCGACCGCCGAGCCGCCGCGGCCACGAACCTGGCCCTGTGCTTCCCGGCGATGGATGCCACGCATCGGGCCGCGCTGGTGCGCGACAGTTTCCGTGACCTTGGCATCGGCCTGTTCGAATTCGCCCGCGCGTGGTGGGGCGGGCTGGAGCCGATGCGACGCACCGCCCGGATCGAGGGCCTGGAGCACTTGCGCGCGCTGCAGGCCGAGGGGCGCGGCGTGCTGCTGGTCTCCGGCCACTTCATGACGCTGGAATTGTGCGGGCGCCTCCTGTGCGACCACGTGCCGCTGGCCGGGATGTACCGCCCCTATCGCGATCCGGTGATGGAACAGGCCGTGCTGTCCGGACGCCTGCGCTATGCGAGCGCGATGTTCGGCAACGGCGATACGCGCGCCGCCATCCGCCACCTCAAGCGCGGCGGCTTCCTCTGGTACGCGCCGGACCAGGACATGCGCGGCAAGGACACCGTGTTCGCGCCGTTCTTCGGCGTGCCGGCCTCCACCATCACGGCCACGCACCAGTTCGCGCGGATCAGCGGGTGCGCCGTGGTCCCGTTCTTCCACCGCCGTGAAGGCGATCGCTACGTGCTGCGCATCGCGCCGCCGCTTGCGGACTTCCCGGGCGACGACGTGGTGGCTGACTGCACGCGCGTAAACGCCGCGATCGAAGCGATGGTGCGCGAAGCGCCCTCGCAATACCTGTGGATCCACCGCCGCTTCAAGCGGCAACCCGACGGGCGTTCCGCCTACGCCTGATCCGGCGTGTTGCGCGCAGCCTCCAGCACCTTGGCGTATTTCAGGAACGCGTAGAACGCCTGCGTGCGCGCCGCGAAATACCCGGCCCAACCGTTGAGGAAGTAACGTTTCCCCACGTACAGCTTGAGGAAGGCGAGCGTGGGGTACAGCAGCAACCGCAACGCCATGAAGCGACGGCGCTTCGCTTGCGTATGCGAAAGCAATCCGGACGAATAGCGGTTGACCTTGTCCACGCGGTCGGCGAGCGTGGGCTCGCCGTAATGGCGGAAACGCGCATCGAGATCGATGACGTTGCCCCGCACTTCCGGGGCTGCATGCACGGGTACGCTGTTGAGCGCGCCGCGCGATCGCCGGAACAGGCGCAGCTGGCGGTTGCCGCGCGTGGCCGGATGCGGCCAGCGCCAGAACAGCCATTCCTCGCGCTCCAGTCGGTAGCCATCCGCGCGCGGCGCCGCGAGCTCGCGGGTGATCGCATCCGTCGCGCCATCGGCGAGGAACTCGTCGGCATCCAGCAGCAGCACCCAGTCGTGCGTGGCCTTGTCGATCGCGGACTGCTTCTGTGGTCCGTAGCCCTTGAAAGGCTCCACGAACACACGGGCGCCATGCTGCATGGCGACGTCGCGCGTGGCATCGCCGGAGCCCGAATCCAGCACGACCAGCTCATCGCAGAACCAAAGGCTGGCCAGGCATTGCCCGAGCGTGGCGGCGTTGTCGAACGTGGTGACGACGCCGGTCAGCGGCGTACGCGATGCCGTCATGGCGCGGCCGCGTCGTCCCGCGACAGCAGGCTGCCCGCGTAGAGCGCAACCAGCAGCAGCGTGAGCCCGCCCCAGAACGCCGAGTAGAACGCGAGATGGGTGTTGAACGGGAACAACGTGGCCACCAGCGCGAGCATCGGCGCGCGGGCACGCTCACGGGCATCCGCCAAGGCGAATCGCCACGCGCGCCAGGCCAGCGCCACGCCGGACAGCCACAGCAGCAGGCCGATGAAGCCGGTTTCGCTGAGGATCTCCAACACGATCTGGTGGGCATGGAAGGCCGGGCCGGCGCCCCAGGCCGCTTCCAGCGCCGGTTGCGGATCGCAGGCGGGGAAGGCATTACGGAAATCACGCGTGCCCACGCCATTGAAGGGATGCGTCCGCACCATGCAGGCCGCGGCCTGCCAGATGCGCAGGCGGCCGGCGGAGGCGGCATCCACGCCTTCGGAGTCGCCGGCCAGCGCCATGCGCGTGCGCTCCATGCGCTCGTGCACCTGTGGGACGGTGAAGGTCAGCACCGAAAGCGTGATCGCACCGAAGGCGAACAGCACGGCAAGCCGCTTCCAGCCCAGCACCCGCCACCCCGAAAGCAGCAGCACGAGGCCGTAGGTGATCCACGAGGCACGCGAGCCGGCCAGCAGGATGACGATGCCCACCACGACGGCGGCCACCAGCCAGCCTGCAATCCCGGCGCGGCGCGCCCCCGCGTACAGCGCGAAGGGCGACAGGCTGGCCAGCACGATGCCCAACTTCAGGTTGCACGGACCCAGCACGCCGCTGAGGCGGTCGGCGGCGGCGGCCTGCGTGGCGCTGCACATGGGGCGGTGCTGCAGCGCCTGCTTGCCGGCATCGATCAGGGCGAACAGCGGGCTGTGGCCAGACACCGCCTGAACCAGCGCGTCCAGCGACCACGCACCCACGATCACGGCGATGCCACCGAACGTGATGCGGCGATGCCGCGGCGTGGCGACCGCGATCGCGGCCAGCCACAGGAACGGCAGGTAACGCAGGCCCAGCAGCGACTTCTGGATGGCCTCACCGCGATCCAGCGCATCCACCGAGGAAATGAGTTCCGGCAACCAGTACGCGAAGAACAGCGCCGAGGTCAGCGCCCACGCCGGCGAACTCAACAGCTGCAGGCCGCCACGGAAGCGCGCCCACAGCAGCAGGGCCAGCGACACCAGCGCGCCGAGCGACAGCACCACTTCCGCGATCCCGGGCATGGGCCAGCACGCCACGTAGGCGAGGATCCACCACGGGGCCCAGCGCCAGCCGGTACGTCCAGCGTGATCAGTCGGGTTGGTCATGCGAGTTCTTCATACACGGCGAGCGTGGCGTCCTGCATTGCGGCGAGCGTCCACGGAATGGTAGCGGGCGGCGCTGGGGGGCGTGCGATGAGCGCGCCTGCACGTGCCAGCAGCGCGGCATGGTCGCCCAGGGCCACGGCTCCCTCGGGCAGCAGCCGTGCAAGGATCTCGCCGACACCGCCGTGGCTCCAACCCAGTACCGGTACGCCCACAGCCAGCGCCTCGAGCGCGGTGCGGCCGAAGGCCTCGGGCTTGCGCGACAGTTGCAGCACCAGGTCGCTGGCCGCGTAGGCGGTGGCGATGGCATCGACCGGCGGCGTGATCGCCAGGGCATCGCCCACGCCTGCCGCCGCGGCTTCGTGCTCCAGCTCGCGCACGTAGGTCGCGCGCGATGGATCGCGCGCGCCGGGCATCCACAGCCGGGCATCGGCTCCCGCCGCACGCAGCCCGGCGAGCAGCCGGATCGCATCGGCGTGGCCTTTCAGGCGCGTACCCCGTCCCGGCATCAGCAACAGCGGTCCATTGCCACCGAGCGCCGGCCACTGCGCCACCAGCCGTGCACGTGCGGCGTGATCCACGCCGCTGCGGCGCGGAAAGCGCTCCACGTCGACTCCACGCGGGATCACGCGCAACCGCGCCGGATCCGCGTCGGGGTAGTGCTGCAGCACATGTGTTCGCACGGTTTCGGACACGCAGATCACGCGATCGCCGCGGGTCATCACCCGGCTGTAGCGCGACGGCGAATTGAGGCCATGCACGGTGGTGACGAAGCCCGGGCGCGCGCGCATCCCGCGCAACGCGGCCACCGCGAGCCAGGCCGGCAGGCGTGAGCGCGCATGGACGATGTCCGCCTTGGCGAAAATGCGTCGCAGCGCCGGTACGTGGCGAAAGACCAGTGGCGACTTGCGCCCGATGGCGAGCGTGGCATGGCGCGCGCCGAGCGCTTCAAGCGTCGGCACCAGGCGGCCGCCGGCAGACACCACCACGGCCGCGTGGCCCGCCTCGACCAGGGCTTCGGCAATTTCGAGCGTGGAGCGCTCCACGCCTCCGGACTCCAGCGCCGGGAGCAGTTGCACCACGGTCAGCGGCCGGGTCACCGCCGGGGCCGCGTTCAGTCGATCAGGACGTAACGCGCGCCGCAATACGGGCATTCGGCCTTGCCGCCGTCAGCCTCGATCGGCAGGTACACGCGCGGATGCGAGTTCCACAACGCCATCGCCGGCGTCGGGCAGCACAGCGGCAGGTCGGCGCGACGCACTTCGTACACCCGCTCGGTGTTGGCCGGCTTCGGCGTGCTGGTTTCGCTCATGGCACTGCGGTCCGCTCTGTGGTGGCGCCAGTTTACCAGCGGCCTATCGGGGCAGGTCGAACAGCAGGACTTCGGCACCGGCACCCGCGGTCCGGACCTCGAATCCATCGGACTCGTCCACGATCCCGATGGCATCGCCCGCGCCCAGCGTGCGCCCGGCCACCACCACCTCGCCACGCGTCACCTGCAGCCACGCGCGACGGCCATCCGGCACGGTGAACGGCAGACCCGCCGCTGCGCCGGGGAGGCCACGCAGGATCCGCGCATCCTGCCGGATCGTCAGCGCCGCATCGTCGCGGTCGGACGCCACCAGCAGCTGCCAGCTCCCCGCCGCCTGCGCGGGATCGAACCCGTGCTGTGCATGCACCGGCGGCGCATTGACCCGGTCGGGCTGGATCCAGACCTGCAGGAAATGCACCGGCTCCGAGGCGGAGCCGTTGTATTCGCTGTGGTCGATGCCCGCGCCCGCGCTCATGCACTGCACGTCGCCAGCATGCAGCACGTCCTCGGCACCGGTGCTGTCGCGGTGCGCCAGCGCACCCTCGAGCACGATGGAGACGATCTCCATGTTCGCGTGATGATGCGTGGGGAAGCCGTGGCCCGGCTGCACGCGATCCTCGTTGATCACGCGCAGCGGGCCGAACCCCATCCAGTCCGCGTCGTGGTAATTCGCGAACGAGAACGTGTGCCGGCTATCCAGCCAGCCGTGCGACCCGTGCCCGCGCGCACCCGCTGGACGATCGATGATCACAGCGGGGCGTGCGCTTCGGTGGTGATGCGCAGGGCCACTTCGTCGCCGACCATCGGCACGCCCATGCTGACGCCGAACGCGGAGCGCATCAGCGTGCCCGTCGCATCGAAGCCGATCACCTTCGACTTCATCATCGGTACCGCGCCCACCTTGTTCACGGTGACATCCAGCGTGACCGGCTTGCTCACGCCGTGCATGGCGAAGTCACCGGTGACCTTGAGGTGGGTGCCATCCACGGCCTGGACGCGCGTACTGGTGAACGTGGCCACGGGGTACTTCGCGGTGTCGAAGAACTTCGGCGTGAGGAACTCGGAGGTCAGCGCCGGCACGAAGGTGTCGACCTTGTCCATGGGAATGGTGACTTTCACCTTCGACTTCGTCACATCCTTGTCGTCCCAGGTCAGCGTGCCAGTCGCGCCCGCGAAGTTGGCGCTGGGGTGCGAATAGCCCATGTGGCTCCAGCTCGCGATGACCATCGTGTGGTGCGGATCGATGGCGTAGTCGGTGGTCGCGGCGGCGACACCAGTGGCGGCCAAGGCAAGGGCAACAGCAAGTGCAATGCGGATCATGGTGGAACTCCGTTGGGACACGTGGATGGCGCGGCGGGAATCACTCGATGCGGCAGGCTTCGTCGAACGACAGCCGCGGTGAGCGCGGAAAGATCGCAGCCGGGTCGCCCTGGCCGAGGTTGATCAGGAAATTGGACTTCACCTGCGTGCCGGCGAAGAAGGCGGCATCGACCTTGGCGTTGTCGAATCCGGACATCGGGCCGCAATCCAGGCCCAGCGCGCGCGCGGCGATGAGCATGTAGGCGCCCTGCAGCGAGCCATTGCGCAACGCGATGACTTCGCGGTTCTCGCGCGGACCCTCGAACCAGCTCCTGGCGTCGGTGTGCGGGAACAGCACCGGCAGTTTCTCGTGGAAGTCGAGGTCGTAGGCAACGATCACGGTGACCGGGGCCGCAAGGGTCTTGTCGCGGTTGCCGGCGTCGAGCGCGGGCGCAAGCCGCGCTTTGGCGTCCTGCGAGCGCACGAACACGAAGCGCGCGGGGCAGGTGTTGGCCGTGGTGGGGCCGAACTTCACCAGCGCGTACAACTGGTGCAGCGTCTCGTCACTGACTTCGCCCCCGAAGGCGTTGTGGGTGCGTGCGTCCCGGAACAGCTGGCCGAGGGCGTGGGTATCGAGGGCGGGATGCATGCGTGGCTCTGCGGCTGAAGTCCCCCAGTGTATTGTTCGCGCGTCGAAGTTTCATTCAGGTTGCCCACGCGCGATGGCCCCCGTGCCGATCCAGATGCCGGTCCTCGCCGTTGCGGATGCGCGCGCCGGCAATCGCCGCCAGGCGGACGCCCTCGCCCGGGCGCTGGGCGGCGACGGCCCGGGTTGCGTGCTGGACCCGCATGCGCCGTGGTCGTGGCTGGCACCGCGATGGCTGCCAGGCGCGAGGCATGGCTTCGGAAGCGGTTTCTCGCACCAGCTTGCGGCGCCGCCGGCGGTGGCGATCGGCTGCGGGCGGCAGGCCGCACTGGCAACCCGGTTGCTGCGCCGTGCCGGCAGCCGCGTGGTGCAGGTGCTCGATCCGCGCATCGATCCCCGGCACTGGGACCTCGTGGTCGCGCCGGAGCATGACGCCCTGCGTGGCACCAACGTGATCACCCTGCTCGGCAGCCTCAACCCGGTGGACGATGCATGGCTTGCGCACGCGCGGGTAACATCCGGTGACCCAGGCCCATCCACGCTCCTGCTGCTGGGCGGCCCGACGGCCAGCGTGCCGGTGGGGCTGGAGACGGTGCGGGCGGCGATCGACGCATTGCACGATGGCGAGGCGCCGCTGCACGTGTGTGGATCGGCACGCACGCCACCGGACTGGCGCGATGCATTGCGACGCCTCGCGAACACCGACCGCGTGCGTCTCTGGTTCGATGGCGGAGACGGCGCCAACCCGTATGCCGGGTGGCTGGCCGGCGCCACGCGCATCGTGTGCACGCCGGACTCGGTGAACATGCTCTCGGAGGCCTGCGCAACGCATGCAGAGGTCGACGTCATCACGCCGGAGGTCGCGCAGGGCCGCATCCGCAGGTTCATCGACGCGCTGCGCGAACGCGGCCGGATCCGGGGATTTGGCGACGGGTCGCCGATCGATGCCACGCCGCTGCGCGAGACCGCGCGCGTGGCGGCCGAGGTCAGGGCTCGCCTGGGGCTGTAGCGAACACCAGTCCGGAACCACGGACGGCCGCGGAGATCACCGCGGTGGCGGCGTCGATGTCCTGGTCCCGATCCACGACGCGCCGGCGACGATCGAGCATGCAGCGCATCGCACGTTCCGACAGCAATGCATGGGCCGCGCGCAGTGCTTCACCGGTGGCCGCATCCAGCACCCCCGTCGCCACGCAGGCATCCAGCAACTCAATCGTGCGTCGCGGCATGGACAACGCGCGCGTCGCCGGGGCATGCGCGAGCACGAGGAACTGCAGCAGGAATTCGAAGTCGACCAATCCGCCCTCGCCCTGCTTCAAGTCGATTCGCGCTGCGGTGCTGCGATCCAGTTCGCCACGCATGCGTGCCCGCATCGCGTCCACTTCGGCGCGCAGCCCGCCGATGTCACGGGGTCGCTCCAGGATGTCGCCACGCAGCGCTTCGAAATCCCCGAGCAGTCCCGGATCCCCCGCCACGCCCCGTGCACGCACCAGGGCCTGGTGCTCCCACGTCCATGCACGCTGGCGCTGGTATTCGGCGTAGCTCGCCAAGGTCGATACGAGCAGGCCCTTCGCACCGTCGGGGCGCAGCCGCACGTCGACATCGAACAGCCGGCCGGCCCCGGTGGGGGACTGCAGCAGGGTGACGATCTTCTGCGCAACGCGGGCATGCCAGCGCACCGCATCCAACATCCGTGGACCGTCCGATTCAGCGGCGTCCGGCGCATCGAACAGGAACACGAGATCGAGGTCGGAGCCGAAGGCGAGGTCCTCGCCACCCAGGCTGCCGTAGCCCAGCACCGCGAACCGTGCGCCCGGCACGTCGCCATGTGCCCGGGACACGTCGGCGCGCGCCATGCGCACCACCTGCGCCAGCACGGCATCCGCCAGCCATGCCAGGCGACGGCTGGCTTCGGTCGCCGGAAGACGCCCATCGAGCACGGACAGCGCGATCCGAAAACTGACCGCCTGCCGGACCTCGTTGAGATCGGCGAGTGCACGCTCGGTGTCGTCGTGTTGCGCGGACACCGCAGCCGCGCAGGCGGCATGCATGGCATCTCGATCCGGCAATGCATCCGGCAGGCGGCTGTCCAGCAATTCGTCGAGCAGCACCGGATAGGCGGCGAGCCGCTCACCCATCAAGGCGCTGCGCGAGAGCAGGTCTACCAGCCGATGCAAGGCGTCCGGCTGCTCATCCAGCAGGGCGAGATAGCTGCTTCGACGGAGCACGTTGCGCACCAGCGCGAGCGTGCGCGGCAACGCCACGTCCGGATCGGCCGCACGCGCGGTGGCATCGATCAACGCGGGCATCACCCGATCCAGGCGACCACGGGTGATCGCGGATGCGGTACGCACGCCACCGGAGCGCGCGAATTCACGCAGCGCATCGTCGGCCGCCGCGGCATCGTTGAAGCCGAGGGTCGCCAGCACCCCCTCGTCGCCACCCTCCGGCAATGCACGCCAGTAGCCTTCGGCATCGCCCACCGCGGCACCATCCCGGCGAGGGGCCAGCAACGCGCCAAAAGCGGCAGACACACGCGCACGCCTGCCGGCCAGGTCACTTGCCAGCCCGTCCCAATCTGAGTAGTCCAACGTCGCAGCCAAGCGGGCGCGGTCCAGCGGCTCGGGGGGCAATCGATGCACCTGGGCATCGCGCAGCATCTGCAGCCGGTTCTCGAGGCGCCGCAGCGCGTAATAGTCCTGTTGCAACCGCTCGGCTTCGGCCGCGTCGAAGTCCCCCGAGGCAACCAGCGCGCGAAGGGCCGCAGGCAGGCTGCGTTGCTGCAACGCCGGCACGCGTCCGCCGCGGATCAGCTGCAGCGCCTGCGCGAGGAATTCGATTTCGCGGATGCCACCGGGCCCGCGCTTGATGTCATCGGCGCGATCCTGGCGCGCGACTTCCGCATTGATCAGCGCCTTCATCTCGCGCAGCCCGTCGAGCGCGCCGAAATCGAGATACCGGCGATACACGAACGGACGGATCGCCTGCAGGAACCGTTCCCCCTCGGCCACATCCCCGGCGACCGGCCGTGCCTTCTGCCACGCATAGCGTTCCCAGTCGCGGCCTTCGCGCTGGAAATACAGCTCCAGCGCGGGGAACGACCAGGCCACGCGCCCGGCATTGCCGTACGGACGCAGCCGCAGGTCGACGCGATGGCAGAAACCGTCCGCGGTCACTTCATCCAGGAGCTTCGCCAGCGCCTGTCCCAGTCGCATGAAATACATCTCGGCAGGCAATGCGCGCGCGCCATCGCTCTCGCCTTCCTCGGGATAGGCATAGACGATGTCGATGTCGGAGGAGAAGTTGAGTTCGCCACCGCCCAGCTTGCCGAGGCCAAACACCAGCAGCCGTTGCGCGGTGCCCTCGCCATTGCGCACCACGCCGTGGCGCGCGGTGAACTGTGTCTCCAGCGCCGTCAGTGCGGCCTGCAGGCAGCCTTCCGCCAGCGCAGTGGCGCCATGCAGGATTTCGGTGACGTCCGCACCTTCCACCACGTCCCGCCAGATGAGCCGGGTCGACTCTGCGGCACGATGACGGCGCAGCACGCCCGGCCATTCGTCCGGGATGCCTGGCGCAAGCTCCGGCATTTCGAGCGGCGTCTGCGAATCCGCCAGCAATCGCGCAAGCAGACCGGGCTGCCTGGCCAGCGTGTCGATCGCGAAGTCGCTGGCCAGTGCGAGGCGACCGACCCGGGGCTCTGCATCCGCGGAAACGGAGACGCCCGCGGCAACAAGTGCCGCGAGCGCCTGGCGTTCGATCGCCTGCAACGGTTCGCGCGGATCCATGCGCGGATGTTCGCATGGCCGCGCAACCGCGCCATGCGTTGGCAATCGTCAGGCCGCCACGGTCTCGACCGCGTGCGCTGCAACGACCAGCTCGGTCACGAGCGACTGCAACGATGCCGCGGTTTCGGCGGGGAGGGTTCCACCCGCGCCGAACACCTCGTGGCTGGCTCCGAGGCCGACCGTGGCCTCGAGCGGCTTGGCGCCGGCCACGCCCAGGATGCGCACGGCGTCCTGCCGCGCCCACTGCGCCGCATACGGCGACATCGACGCGCCGATCACCGCGACCGGCTTGCCGCCGGTCGAGGCCGCACCCCGCGGGCGCGATGCCCAGTCGATCGCATTCTTCAGGGCGCCCGGGATCGATCCGTTGTATTCGGGCGTGGCGACGATGAGCGCATCGGCGGCGGTGATCTGCTCCCTGAGCGCGACAACGGACGCCGGGGTGCGGCCCTCGACGTCGAGGTCCTCGGAATACGCGGGCAACCCGGCCAGGTCGGCAAACACCGCATGGCTGCCCTGCGGCAGCATGCGCACAGCGGCGGCGGCCAGCTGGCGGTTGTGGGAATCGGCACGCAGGCTGCCGGAGAGGATCAGGACGTTCATGGGGCTCCTTGGTCAATGGCTTGATGGTCAAGACATTGACAATGATCCGCCTCTTCAGGTGAAAGTCAAGTGTTTGACCATAATCGTGGTTAAATGCCGTCCATGGCCCCACCCGACAGCCACCCGCAGCCCGTCCCGCTCGTCGCCCTACTGGGGTCGGCGGAGACGGCATTCGAGGCCGAGTTCGACCGGCGCCTGCACGAAGGCAACTTCTGCGCGTTGTCGTTGGCCCATTCCCGCAACGTGCTCCGGCACCTCGCGGACGGCCCCATGCGGGCCAGCGCCATCGTGGGCCGCTGCGGCGTGACCAAGCAGGCGATCAGCCAGCAGCTGGTCTACCTGCAGCGCAACGGATACGTGGAGATCACGCCCGATCCAACGGACCAGCGCGCGCGCATCGTGGCCCTCACCGACAAGGGGCGCACGGCGCAATGTTTCGTGGTGCGCATGTTCGGCGAGATCGAACGCGAATGGTCGGAGCAGGTCGGCAGCGAAGCCCTGGCCACCACCCGTGCGGTACTGACGAAACTGGCGGGCGGCAAGGTCGGCTGCGGCTGACTCACTCCGGGCGCGGCCCCTTGTGCAGGTCACGCAGGATCTCGCGCGCGGCATTGCGCCCGGGTAGCCCGGTCACGCCTCCCCCCGGGTGCGTGCCGGAGCCGCAGAGGTACAGCCCGGGAACCGCACCGCGGTAGTTGCCCTGACCCAGCAACGGCCGCGCACTGAACATCTGGTCCAGCCCCAACGCGCCGTGGAAGATGTCGCCACCCACCAGTCCGAAGCGACGCTCCAGGTCCAGTGGCGACAGTGCCTCGTAACCGAGCACGCTGCGCGCGAAGTTGGGCGCATGCGCATCCACCGTGTCGATCATCAGTCTCGCCACCGTGTCACGGTGCGCGTCCCAGCCACCGCCCACGTCCCCGCTGTCAGCCAACACCGGGTTCACGTGCTGGCAGAAGAGGCTGGCCACGTGCTGCCCCGGCGGCGCGAGCGTGTCGTCGAGCGTGGACGAGATGACGATCTCGACCACCGGCTGGCGTGCCCAGCCCGGGTTGTGCGCCTTCGACTTCGCGTCGAAATACGCCTGCTCGAAATACTGCAGGGAGTGCCCGACCAGGATGCCGCTCTGGTGGTGCGGCTGCAGCTTCGTCCCCGGCGCCGCGGTGAAGTCCGGCAACTCCGACAACGCGACGTTCATGCGGAACGTGCCGGAACCGCAGCGGTAGCGGTCCATGCGCTCGCGCGTGTCATCGTCCAGCGCCGCCTGCGGCATCACCTGCTGGTACAGCAATTTGGGGTTGAGGTTGCTGGCCACCACGCGTGCGCGGAACTCGCGACCGTCGTCCGTCACCGCCCCCACCGCGCGCCCGTTCTCCACGCGCACTGCGGCCACCGGGGCAGCGGTGTGGATGCTGACGCCACGCGCTTCGCATTCCATGCGCATCGCCTGCGTGATCGCGCCCATGCCGCCGATCGCATGACCCCACGTTCCAGGCTTGCCGTTGACTTCGCCAAACAGGTGATGCAGCAGGACGTACGCGCTTCCCGGCGTGTAGGGCGAGGCGAAGTTGCCCACGATCGAATCCCAGCCGAGCACCGCCTTCAGTGGCTCGCAGGTGAAATACGCATCCAGCAGTTCACCGGCGGATTTGGTGAACAGGTCGAGCAGGTCGCGACGGCCACGCAGGTCGAGGTGCTTCAGGCGCTTCGCAACGGCATAGGACTGCAACCAGTCCGCGAACGCGATGCGGTCACCGACATTGGGCGGCGTGAGGTGGATCAGTTCCTTCAACACCGCGACCACGCGATCAAGCATGGCGTTGTAGTCCGCCCAACGCGGCACGTCGCGCGGCGCGAGCTTCGCGAGTTCGGCTTCGGTGAGCCCGCCGCCAAGGCGGAACGCGCGACCATCAGGCAACGGCAGGAAGTTCGAATACGGCCGTTCCACCACGCGCAGGCCATGCTCGCGCAGGCGCAGGTCCGCAATGACCTTCGGATTGAGCAGGCTCACCGTGTAACTCGCCACCGAGTTGCGGAACCCCGGATGGAACTCCTCCGTCACCGCCGCGCCGCCGACCACGTCGCGCCGTTCGAGGATCGTGACGTCGAGCCCTGCGGCCGCGAGATAGGCGGCGCAGACCAGGCCGTTGTGGCCTCCGCCAAGGATGAGGACGTCGGAGCGTGCGGAAGCTGGCATGGAATGGGAGGCGCGGCACACGGGGATCCCGGCATCATGCCGTGAATCACGCGCCACGCGCAGGCCAACGGCCCTGCCCGCTCCAGCTGCAGCCCGCCTGGTCACGCGAAGGCAGGCTTCGTCGCACATCGCTGGCATCCGCAACCTGCGTCACTATCCTCGATTGCAACTCCGCCCCGGCACCCTCTCCATGTTCAAGAGCCTGTTCTTCGTCCTGCGCATCGCCATCGCCTGGGGATTGATCGTCGTCCTGACGATCGGGTTGTATTCCGGGATCCCGGGCATCGGGACGTTCGAACCCCCCGCCCTGCTGTTCGGCTTCATCACCATGGCACTGGTCATCGCCGGGGCGTTCTCTCACCTGCGGCGCGTGAAGCTCATCGCCGGCCACATCGATGGCGACACGCTGGGGAACCGGCAGAAGCGCCAGGTCGAGATCCCGTTCGAGGCCGGGGAGGCGTTCGACCTGCTCGATGCGGCGATCCGCGAACTGCCTGGCGTGGAACAGATCCGCAGCGCCCGCGACAGCCTGCAGGTGAAGGCGACCGTGGCGCGGCCGCGCACCTACGGCGAACACCCGCTGCGACGCTGGAATCCACTGCGCTGGTTTGGTCACCAGCGCAACCAGTTGCTGGCCACCGTCACCCCAGCCGGCGACAGCGGTCGCGTGACCGTGATCTGCGAGCCGGAGAACCCGGCCTGGAGTGACTGGTTCCTGGTCGACGACGGCACCAACTACGAGAACGCGGAAGCGTTGCTGCGTGCCATTACCCGCCGCGTGGGCGAGCGCCGCCGCGGCGAACGCGCCAGTGCCGCACAGACCGCGACCGAAAAAGAGCTGACCGAGGCGAAGCTGCACCTGCTCCACGCCCAGGTCGAGCCGCACTTCCTCTACAACACGCTCGCCAATGCGCAACTGCTCACCCGCAGCGATCCCGTGCGTGCCGAGACGATGCTCGGGCACCTGATCCAGTACCTGCGGCGCTCCTTGCCCGGGACCGGCGACGGGATGTCGACCCTTGGCGCGGAGCTCGAGCGGGCCACGGCCTATCTCGAGATCCTGAAGATCCGCATGGGTGACCGGCTGGCCGTGCAGGTGGACGTGCCGGAGGGACTGCGCACCACGCCGTTGCCGGCGATGATGCTGCAGACGTTGGTGGAAAACGCGATCAAGCATGGCCTGGAACCGCGCACCGGCGGCGGCACCGTCTGGCTCCGCGCGCGCACGACCGAGGATGGCGTCGCCGTCACCGTGGCGGACGATGGCGAGGGTTTCAATGCCAAGACCGCGGGCACGGGCATCGGCCTGAAGAACGTGCGCGAACGGTTGCGCCTGCTTCACGGCACCGCTGCGAACCTCGCGGTGATCGCGAACTTCCCGACCGGCGTGGCGGCGACGATCACGGTCCCCGGTCCTGCAGCCGAAGCCACGGAACGCGCCAGCCATGGCTGACACCACCTGCATCGTCGCGGAAGACGAACGGGTCCTGCGCGAAGGCCTGGTTGCCGAGTTGCGGCGCGCCTGGCCCGAACTTCAGGTCGTCGTCGAATGCGAGGACGGCGCGAGCGCGGTCGAGGCACTGGCCGAACACACGCCCGATGTCGCGTTCCTCGACATCCGCATGCCCGGCCTCACCGGGCTGGAGGTGGCGGCGGTGGCTGCCGAAACCAGCCCGCGCACCCGCATCGTGTTCGTCACCGCCTACGACCAGTACGCCATGGACGCGTTCGAACGCGGCGCGATCGACTACCTGCTGAAGCCGGTGAAGCCCGAGCGGCTGGATGCGACGGTGGCGCGCCTCCAGGCGCGCGATGCCTACCCGGATGCCAAATCCCTGGCTGCGCTGCTGGGTCGGCTGGGTCCGCTGCCAGGCACCGCACCGGCCCATGAGCCGCTGACCTGGCTGACCGCCAGCACCGGACGCGAGACGCGGCTGATCCTGGTCGATGACGTGGCCTACTTCCGTGCCGACCACAAGTACACGGTGGTGGTCACCGCGGAGGGCGAAGCACTCCTGCGCACCTCGCTGCGCGAACTGCTGCCGCGCCTGGACCCGAACCACTTCAAGCAGATCCACCGTTCCACCATCGTCAACCTCCGGGCCATCGCGGGCATCGTGCGCGACGACAGCGGCCGCGGCACCGTGCGCCTGAAACAGCGCGAGGAAACGCTGGCCGTCAGCCAGCCGTTCATGCCGCTGTTCCGCGCCATGTGACCGCCAACGAAAAACCCCCGCATCGCTGCGGGGGTTTTCGTGTTGCATGACGCGGTTGGCGCGGATCAGAAATCCATGCCGCCCATGCCACCCATCCCGCCGGCACCCGGCATCGACGGCTCGTCCTTCTTCGGCGCATCGGCCACCATCGCCTCGGTGGTGATCATCAGGCCGGCGATCGACGCGGCGTTCTGCAGCGCGGTGCGGGTCACCTTGGTCGGATCCAGGATGCCGGCCTCGACCATGTCGACGTACTCGCCGGTGGCGGCGTTGTAGCCGAAGTTGCCCGAACCTTCCTTCACGCGGTTCAGCACGACCGACGGCTCTTCGCCGGCGTTGGTGACGATCTCGCGCAGCGGCGCTTCCATCGCGCGCAGCGCGATCTCGATGCCGTGGTTCTGGTCTTCGTTGATGCCCTTCAGGCCCTTGATCGCGGAGAGCGCGCGCACCAGCGCCACGCCGCCGCCCGGGACGATGCCTTCCTCGACCGCCGCACGCGTGGCGTGCAGGGCGTCTTCGACACGGGCCTTCTTTTCCTTCATCTCGATCTCGGTCGAGGCACCGACCTTGATCACGGCCACGCCGCCGGCCAGCTTGGCCACGCGTTCCTGCAGCTTCTCGCGGTCGTAGTCGGAGGAGGTCTCCTCGATCTGCGCCTTGATCTGCTTGATGCGGCCTTCGATGCCGCTGGTCTCGCCGGCGCCGTCGATGATGGTGGTGTTTTCCTTCGAGACCTGGATCTTCTTCGCGCGGCCGAGGTCCTTGATCGTCGCCTTCTCGAGCGACAGGCCCACTTCCTCGGAGATCACGGTGCCGCCGGTGAGGATCGCCATGTCTTCCAGCATCGCCTTGCGGCGATCACCGAAGCCCGGGGCCTTCACGGCGCACACCTTGACGATGCCGCGGATGGTGTTGACCACCAGCGTCGCCAGGGCTTCGCCCTCGACCTCTTCCGCCACGATCAACAGCGGCTTGCCCGACTTGGCGACGCCCTCGAGCACCGGCAGCAGGTCGCGCACGTTGGAGATCTTCTTGTCGTGCAGGAGGATGTACGGATCATCCAGTTCGGCCGACATCGACTGCTGGTTGTTGATGAAGTACGGCGACAGGTAGCCGCGGTCGAACTGCATGCCCTCGACCACGTCGAGTTCGTTGTCCAGGCCCGAGCCTTCCTCGACCGTGATCACGCCTTCCTTGCCGACCTTCTTCATCGCGTCGGCGATGATGTTGCCGATGGAGTCATCGCTGTTGGCGGAGATCGTGCCGACCTGGGCGATCGCCTTGTCGTCGGCAGTGGGCTTGCTCATCTTCTTGAGCTCTTCCACCGCGGCGATCACGGCCTTGTCCATGCCGCGCTTCAGGTCCATCGGGTTCATGCCGGCGGCCACGCCCTTCATGCCCTCGCGGATCATCGCCTGCGCCAGCACGGTGGCGGTGGTGGTGCCGTCACCGGCGTTGTCGGAGGTCTTGGAGGCGACTTCCTTCACCATCTGCGCGCCCATGTTCTCGAACGCGTCGGCCAGTTCGATCTCCTTCGCGACGGACACGCCGTCCTTGGTGATCGTCGGCGCGCCGAAGCTCTTCTGCAGCACCACGTTGCGGCCCTTCGGGCCGAGGGTCGCCTTTACGGCGTTGGCGAGCACGTTGACGCCGCGCACCATGCGCGCGCGCGAATCCTCACCGAAACGAATGTCCTTGGCAGCCATTGCTGTTACCTCAATTCAAAAAGTGGAATGTCTGTGGTGCGATCAGGCGAGGACGGCGAGGATGTCGTCTTCCTTCACGATCTTGTATTCGACGCCATCGGCCTTGTAGGCGCTGCCGGAATACTGGCCGTAGATCACCTTGTCGCCGACCTTGACGGTCATCGCGCGGACCTGGCCGTTGTCGAGCGTCTTGCCCGGACCCACGGCGACCACTTCGCCCTTGGTCGGCTTTTCCTTGGCGGCGTCGGGGATGATGATTCCGCCGACGGAGGTTTCCTCGGCGTCGATCGGCTTGACGACCACGCGGTCGTAGAGCGGCTTCATGTTCATGCGCAACCTCTGCAAGTGCTTGATTGGGTGGAGAAAACCAGTCAATTCTAGCACTCGCACGGAGCGAGTGCCAAAACCGGGACAACAGGCCCCGCACGTGGCGGGATGCAACCGAGATGGGGCCGCCTGTCGACCGTTCAAGGGCGGTCGCCGTTGCGCGCGCTACCCTTGCCGGATGCCGCACCGCCTCTGCATCACCACCTGCCCCGATGCGGGCAGCGCCCACTCCATCGCGCAGGCACTGGTGGCCGAGCGGCTGGCCGCCTGCGTCAACGTGCTGCCCGGCGTGGCCTCGGTCTACCGCTGGCAGGGCGCGATCGAGTCGGCGACCGAACACCTGCTGCTGGCCAAGACCAACGCCGACCGCGTGCCGGCCCTCCAAGCCCGGCTGTCCGCCCTGCATCCCCATGAACTCCCCGAGTTGGTCGTGGTCGATATCGAGGGCGGATTACCCGCCTACCTCGACTGGATCACCGCCTCCACCCGGCCCGATACGACGACTCCATGAGCCTCTTCCTCCGCGCCGCGCTGGCCTTGCTGCTGGCCGCGTCCATGCCCCTCGCCCATGCCCAGGTCACGCCGCAGGACCTGCCGCCGGTGGATTCGGTGTTCGTGCCCTCGGTCAAGGCGGTCGATCGCGGCCACCTCGAGCTCCACTGGACGATCGCCAAGGGCTATTACCTCTATCGCCATCGCATGGGCGCGCAGGTGCTGGGCGATGGCGTGCAGGCCGGCACGCTGTCACTCCCCGAGGGCGCGAAGCACCACGATGAATTCTTCGGCGACGTGCAGACCTACCGCGATGGGGTGACCGCGACGCTGCCGGTCACCGTCCCCGCCGATGCCAACGGCGTGTCGGTGCGCATCAAGTACCAGGGGTGCGCCGATGTGGGCGTCTGCTACCCGCCGCAGACCCGCACGCTGGCAGTGGCCTTGCCTGCGGCCAGTGGCGGCGGCGCGGTGGATCCGGGATTCGCCGCACTCGGACGAGCGCTCGCCGGTGGCGCCCCTGCAGCAACCCGTCTTGGCGATGCCGGCAACGCGCGCCTGCCGCTGCCGCCGGAGCAGGCATTCCGACTGGATGCGATCGCCGATGGGGGCAGCCGCCTGCTGCTGCGCCTGACGCCCGCGAAGGGCTACTACGCCTATCGCGACAAGCTGAAGCTGCGGATGTCGGGTGCGCCAGGTGTCGCGCTGGGTGCACCCGAGTTCCCGCCCCCCCAGATGCATCGCGACGAACACTTCGGCAACGTGCCGGTATATTTCAATGAAATCGAGATCCCGGTGCCGCTGGTCCGGACCGCGAGGGGTCCAGCCAACGTGACGCTCGATGCCACGTTGCAGGGCTGCCAGGACGACGGCATCTGCTACCAGCCGATGCGTCGCAGCTTCCATATTGCATTGCCGGCGGCCGAGGCCACGACGCGCACCCAGGCGACCGTAGTCCCCGTGGTCACGCCCGCGCCGGTGGCCGCATCGGTCCAGGCGGCCACGCTCGCCGCGACCGCACCGCAACCCGGCACGGCGTCCCTGGCCAACAGCGCCGCCTTGAATGCCACGCCAGGCCCGCAACCCCCCGCGATGCCACGCCCGCGCATCGGACTGCTTGCGGCACTGCTGCTGGCGCTGGGCGGTGGACTGATCCTGAACCTGATGCCCTGCGTGTTGCCGGTGTTGTCGTTGAAAGCGTTGTCGCTGGCGCAGGCCGGCGAAGACCGGCATGCCGCGCGCCGGCATGCGCTCGGGTACACCGCAGGCGTGTTGCTGGCCTTCCTCACGCTTGGTGGCGCGGTGCTGGCCTTGCGCAACGGCGGGCACGCGCTGGGCTGGGGATTCCAGCTGCAGTCGCCACACGTGGTGGCCGCGCTGGCGCTGCTGATGTTCGCCCTGGGCCTCAACCTCTCCGGGCTCTGGCATGCCAACGTCGCGGCGCCGATGGCACTGCAGGCGGGAAGCCAGCGCCGCGGCATGCGCGGCGACCTGTTGACCGGCGTGCTGGCGGTCGTGCTCGCGACACCGTGCACCGCGCCGTTCATGGGTGCGGCGCTTGCGTATGCATTCGTGGCGCCGACCGTATCCGCACTGCTGGTGTTCGCGATGCTCGGCATCGGCCTTGCCTTGCCGGTGGCGTTGCTGGCGTGGAGCCCCACGCTCGCGCGGCGGTTGCCGCGACCGGGTGCATGGATGGACACGTTCAAGCAGTTGATGGCGTTCCCCATGTATGCCACTGCCGCATGGCTGCTGTGGGTGCTTGCGGGACAGCGCGGGGCGGATGCCGTGGGCCTGTGCGCGCTGGCTGCAGTGCTGCTGGCGCTCGCGCTGTGGGCGTGGACGCATGCACGCAGCGAGGGGCGTCGCTGGGCCTATGCACTGGCCGTGCTGGCGCTGATCGGATCGGTGGCGACTGCGGTGGCGATTGGCCGCTTGCCGAAACCGGCGCTCCAGCACGCCGATGCAGGCAGCAGCACCGTGCCGTATTCCCCCGAGCGGCTGGCGGCGCTGCGTGCGCAGGGCGCCCCGGTGTTCGTGGATGTCACCGCCGACTGGTGCGTGACCTGCAAGGCCAACGAACGCGCGGTGTTCTCGCGCCAGGGCTTCCGCGATGCGCTCGCCGCGACGGGCGCCACCTACATGGTGGCCGACAACACCAATGACGATCCCGCGATCGACGCCTTCATGCGCGCGAACGGCGCGGTGGGCCTGCCGCTGTACGTGGTGTATCCACGCAACGGTGGCCCGGGCGTGGTGTTGCCGACACTGCTGACGCCCACGCTCGCGCGCCGCGCACTGGAAGACGCCGCGCGATGACGGACCGGACACCGCCGCCCGCAGGCACGGGCTGGATCGTGCTGGCCGCACTGGCCGGCGCGGTGCTTGCGCTGCTCGTCGCGCTGGTGGCCGACCCCCGGGCCTGGCTGTTGCGGACCGAATGGGGCCAGCGCCTGCTGCAGCAGGTCATCGAGGCGAAAGCCCCACGGGGCCAGGCCATCGCCCGTCGGAACGATCTGTTGCCCGCGCTTGTACTGCCGGATCCAGCAGGCCGACCGACCGCGCTGGCGGGTCTGGTTCACGGCCGCCCCGCAGTGGTGAACCTGTGGGCGCCCTGGTGCGGCCCCTGCCGCACCGAGATGCCGCTGCTCACTGCATTCTCCGGCGATCAGGGCATCAATGGCGTGCAAGTGGTCGGCATTGCCATCGATGCAAAGCCCATCGTGCAGGAATATCTGCAGGCGACGCCATTGCCCTACGCGACACTGATTGCCGACCCCGAAGTCGTGCCGGAAACCACCGCGCGACTGGGCAATCCGGCAGGGGTGCTGCCCTATACGCTGCTGGTCGGCACGGACGGCCGCATCGCGAAGCAGCACCTTGGCGCCTTCACCAGCGCCAGCCAACTGGCGGACTGGGCGCGGACCGACTGACTACAACAACCTCGCCTTGGCCGCGACCTGTCGCCCCTTTCCGACCAAGCGATGGACTAGCCCGGCTCGGCCATGGGGTTTGAGGTTAGCCCGCGTCCTGCCTGGCCGGTCCTCCTGCGTCCTCATGCGGCGCAATCCTGCGCCGAAATCGGACGGCCGCCCTCCATGGCGGCCTGCGCACGAGGACTCGTCCGCAGCCGACGCGGGAGCGCGCCCCTCGCATAAAGCACCGCAGCTCGCGTTTCGGAGGATAGTGTCCAGAGCCGCGAGTCCGTGTCGCCCTGTGAAGGCGGCCATGGAAGGGCCGCCGCCCGAAGTGCGCGCAGGACAGCGCGCCCTGAGGGCAAGGGCGACCGGTCGCGGCCAGGGCGATGTTTTTGCGTTGTCAGGCAATGCGCGGCTTAATTCAAGGCACGGCAAGCGCGCCTATTCCCCAAACTGTCGCGTATCTTCGGCGAACTGGACAGCAACCCCCGGCTACGTCAGACTCCGCGCCATGGCACGCGTGCTCGTCCTCCACGGCCCCAACCTCAACCTGCTCGGCACCCGCGAGCCGGCCATCTATGGGCACGCCACCTTGGCGGACATCGACGCGATGCTGCGATCGCGTGCCGAACAGGCCGGCATCACCCTCGAATGCATGCAGTCGAACGATGAAGCCGCCCTCATCGACCGCATCCAGACGGCACGTGCGGACGGCACCGGTTTCATCCTCATCAACCCTGCCGCCTACACCCACACCTCGGTGGCCTTGCGCGATGCGCTGGCGGCCGTGGCCATCCCCTTCATCGAAATCCACCTGTCCAACCCGCACGCCCGCGAGCCATTCCGCCGCCAGAGCTATTTCAGCGACCTGGCCGTGGGCGTCATCTGCGGCTTCGGCCTGGACAGTTACCGTTACGCGCTCGACGCCGCCCTGCTGCGGCTTGGCGCCCACTGAATCTCCCCGGAGCCTCCCCTGATGGACCTGCGCAAGATCAAGAAGCTGATCGACCTGCTCGAGGAATCGAACCTCAACGAAATCGAGATCAAGGAGGGCGAGGAGTCGGTGCGCCTGTCGCGCAGTGGCCCCCCCGCGCCGGCCGTCCAGTACATGGCCCCGCCCGTGGCCGCACCTGTTCCTGCCCCGGTGCAGCTGGCCCCACCGGCCGAGGCTGCAACGAGTGGCGCCGGCAAGCCGGCCGCGCCTGACCTGCCCGCGGGCCACGTAGTGCGCGCACCGATGGTCGGCACCTTCTACGCCAGCCCGGCGCCGGACAAGCCCGCGTTCGTGGCCGTGGGCCAGCAGGTGAAGGCCGGCGAAACGCTGGGCATCATCGAAGCCATGAAGATGTTCAATCCCATCGAGGCCGACGTGGGCGGCACCGTGCTCGCCATCCAGTGCGAGAGCGGCCAGCCGGTCGAGTTCGACCAGCCCATGTTCGTGATCGGGTGAAGCGGACGATGCTCGACAAGGTCGTCATCGCCAACCGGGGTGAGATCGCGCTGCGCATCCTGCGCGCGTGCCACACCCTCGGCATCCGCACGGTCGCGGTGCATTCCACCGTGGATCGCAACCTCAAGCACGTGGCCATGGCCGACGAATCGGTCTGCATCGGGCCGGCGCCGTCGTCCGAGAGCTACCTCAACATGGCCTCGATCATCGCGGCCGCGGAAGTCACCGACGCGCAGGCGATCCATCCCGGTTACGGCTTCCTGTCCGAGAACGCCGATTTCGCCGAGCGCGTGGAGGAATCCGGCTTCATCTTCATCGGGCCGAAAGCCGAGACCATCCGCCTGATGGGCGACAAGGTCGAGGCGATCCGCGCGATGAAGGCCGCTGGCGTGCCGTGCGTGCCAGGCAGCGGCGGTCCACTTGGCGACGATGCCGACGAGAACATCCGCATCGCCCGCGAAATCGGTTATCCGGTGATCGTGAAGGCAGCCGGTGGTGGCGGCGGACGCGGCATGCGCGTGGTGCATACCGAAGCCGCGCTGGTGAATGCCATCGCCACGACCCAGAGCGAGGCCAAGGCTGCGTTCGGCAACGGCATGGTCTACATGGAGAAGTTCCTGGAGAATCCGCGCCACGTGGAGATCCAGGTGCTGGCCGACGGCCAGGGCAACGCGATCCACCTGGGCGAGCGCGACTGCTCGATGCAGCGCCGCCACCAGAAGGTGGTGGAGGAAGCACCCGCGCCCGGCATCTCCGACGAACAGCGCGCCGAGATCGGCATGGTCTGCACCGAGGCCTGCATCCGCATCGGGTACCGCGGCGCCGGCACGTTCGAGTTCCTGTACGAGAACGGCCGTTTCTACTTCATCGAAATGAACACCCGCATCCAGGTGGAACACCCGGTGACGGAACTGGTCACGGGCATCGACCTGGTGCGCGAGCAGTTGCGCGTCGCCGCGGGCGAGAAGCTGTCGATCCGCCAGGAAGACGTGGTCCTGCGCGGCCATGCCATCGAATGCCGCATCAACGCCGAGGACCCGGAGAGCTTCCTGCCCTCGCCCGGCCTGATCCAGCATTTCCACGCACCGGGCGGCCCCGGCGTGCGCGTGGACAGCCACATCTACGAGGGCTACCGCGTCCCGCCGAACTACGATTCGATGATCGGGAAACTCATCGTGCACGGGCCCGACCGCGATACCGCGATCGCACGCATGCACGTGGCGCTGTCGGAAATGGTGGTCGATGGCATCAAGACCAACATCCCGCTGCAGCAGCGGATCATGCGCGACCAGGGCTTCCGCGCCGGTGGGCAGAACATCCACTACCTCGAGAAGCGCCTCGCCGAGCGCAAGGGCAAGACGCTCAACATCGGTTGATCGTCCCGGATGCGATGCAGAAAAACGGCGGCCGTTGGGCCGCCGTTTTTGTTTCAGTGGCTCCGCCGGTGCGCAGCGCGGATCAAACCGAGCGCAACGCCTCCGTCACCGGCAGGCGTGCCGCCTTCAGGGCCGGGAACAAGCCGCCCACCAACCCGATCGCCAGCGCCCACTTGAGGCCGGTCCACAACAGCTGCGGCGACACCCGGAACTGGAACACCACCTGGCTGAAGTTGGCGCCCAGCGTGGACACCGTATGGCCGTTGAACACCAGCCACGCCAGGAACGCGCCCAGCAGCCCGCCCAGCAGTGCCAACAGCATGGTCTCGAGCAGCACCGCCGCGACCACCGGGCCGCCGCGGAATCCGATCGCGCGCAACGTGCCGATCTCGCGGGCGCGCCCGGCGACGGCGGCGTACATGGAATTGAGCGCACCGAACACCGCACCGATCGCCATGATCGTGCCGATGACCTTGCCGAGGATGTTGATCACCTTGGTCAGGCCTTCCGATTGCTTGGCGTAATAGTCGCGCGTGCCCAGCACGTCGAGTTTCAGGCGCGGATCGGCAGCCAGCGCTGCCTTGAGCTGGGCAAGGCCATTTTTCCCATCCAGCTTGACCGTCACCGACTGCAGCGCCTGGCGGTCGTAGGCATTCGACAACGTGTCCGCGTCCGCCCACAGTTCGGAGTCGTGCGCGTCGCCGGAGTGGAAGACGCCGACGACCGTCCATTCCTGGTTGGCAAGCCGCAACACCTTGCCCAGTTCCAGGCCGCGGAACTGTTGCTGCGCGCCATCGCCCACCACCAGTTCGCGCTTGCCGGTGTCGAAGCGACGCCCCTGCACGATGCGCAGGCCGGGGCGGATTTTCCATGCGGCATCGCTGACGCCACGGATCTGGGCATTGGCATCGGTGCCATCGGCGCGTGACGGCAGGTTGACCACCTGCGACAGCTCCGCCGACAGCTCCGGATGCCCTTCGGCATCGCGGGCGATGCCGGGCAACGCGGACAGCAACGGCAACTGGTCGCGGGTGATCACCGAATTGGTCTCCGCCTGGGAACCGCCGCGCAGGATGATCGCGGAATCGTTGCTCCCGGTCTGGTTGAGCGTGTGGGCGAAGCCTTCGCCCATCGCCAGCATCGCGACCAGCACCCCGACCACCCCGGCGATGCCGATGACGATCACGCTTGAGGCGCCCCAGCGCTGCGGCAGGCTGGCCACGCCGATGCGCGCGGCGGCCAGCGCCAACCGCCCGGACCGCGTCGCCAGCAGCCAGACGACGGCGGCGATCGCCACGGCGAGCACGCCGTACCAGGGAAGGAGGACCCACGCCACCAGCAAGAGCACCAGCAGCAGGGTCGTGATCAGGTTGGAGAGCCAGCGGCGGCGGGGTTTCATGCAGGTTCTCCTTCAGCGCCCAGCCAGGGCGTCCACGATGTTGAGGCGCATGCCGCGCAATGCAGGCAACAGCCCGACCACCAGCCCGATCACCACCATGAGCAGCAGCCCGATGCCCCACGTTTCCGGCAACACCGTGGGCAACTGCACGAGTCCGTTGCTGGCCGCGCTCACGCCCGGCATCAGCACCGCCGCGAGGCCGAGGCCGATCAGTCCCGACAGCATCACCAGCAGCATCGACTCCGCCAGCACCAGCCACAACACCGTGCGATTGCGGAACCCCACCGTCTTCAGTACCGCAAGTTCCGGGATGCGTTCGCGTACGGCCTGCGCCATGGTGTTGCCGGTGAGCAGCAGCAGGGTGAAGAACACCGCCGCCATGATCGCGGTGACGATCAGCCCGATATCGCCGATCTGCTTGGCGAAGGACTGCTGGAACGCCTGTTCGGTCTGCGTCTTGGTTTCGTGGTCGGAATTGGCGCTGAGTGCATCGATCGCCTTGGCGACACCGTCGGCGCGGGCACCAGGCGCCATCTCAACGATGTACCAGCCAACGCGCCCGTTGACGAACTGGTTGGACTCGTCGAAGTAGCTCCAGTGGAAGACCAACTGGTTTTCCTCGCCCTGGCGCTTGGAATCACGCACGTGGAAGATGCCGGACAGCTTCAGCGGCCAGGCGTTGCTGCCGTCCTTCTTCGGGAAGATCGTCGCCTGCAGTGGAATCACGTCACCCACCTTCCAGTGGTTGCGCGTGGCCAGCGCCGCGCCGACGACCGCGCCGCTGCGCTCCGCGGCGAACGCCTTGCGCTCCGCGGCGGACAGCACGTACTCCGGATACAGGTCGAGGTAGTTGTCGCTGACCGAGAAGTTGGGGAAGAAGTTCTTCGGATCGCGATAGATTCCGCCGAACCACGCGGCGAACGCCGACGCCTTGACCCCAGGCACCTGGCGGATCTGCGAATCCAGGCTGTACGGGAGCATCTGCGTGATGGACAGCCGCGACGCCACCACCATCCGGTTGGCGCCGGTCACGTTTCCGCCCGAGTTGAACGCGACACGCACCGAATCGAGCATGCCGAACAGCAGGAAGGCCGTCACGACCGAGAGCATCGTGAGCAGGGTGCGGGTCTTGCTGCGGAACAGCGACCCCCAGATCAGCGGCAGGTATTTCATGGCGTGCGCCTCAGTGCGCCAATGCCGGCGCGTCCACGAGCACCCCCTTGTCCAGGTGCAGGACATGGGTGGCGTGCTCGGCGGCCTTGGGATCGTGGGTGACCATGATGATGGTCTTGCCGTGCTGGCGATTGAGCTGCTGCAGCAGGTTGAGGATCTCCTCGGCCGACTGCCGGTCGAGGTCGCCGGTCGGTTCGTCGCAGATCAGGAACATCGGGTCGGAGACGATGGCGCGCGCGATGGCGACGCGCTGCTGCTGGCCGCCGGAAAGCTCGTTGGGCTTGTGCTTCGCGCGGTCCGCCAGGCCCACCAGCTGCAACGCGATCTGGGCATTGCGGGCACGCTCCGCGGAGGACAGGCGCGTAAGCAGCAACGGCAGCTCCACGTTCTTCTGCGCGCTGAGCGTGGGCATCAGGTTGTAGAACTGGAATACGAAGCCCACGTGGTCGCTGCGCCATTGCGCCAGGTGCGCCTCGCCCATGTGGTCGATGCGCTGGCCGTCGATGGCGATCTCGCCGGCGGTCGGGCCATCCAGTCCACCGATGAGGTTCAGCAGCGTGCTCTTGCCGGAACCCGACGGACCCATCAACGCGACGAAGTCGCCGCGCTCGATGTCGAGGTCGATGCCGTGCAGCACCTCGATCGATTCAGGGCCGCGGCGGTACGTCTTGCTGAGGTTGCGGAGGGATACCAGTGCACTCATCGTCATGGCCTTGTCGGATGCGTCTTGAAGTGGATGCGAAGCGTGGATCAGGGCGTGGTGGGCTCGTCGCCGGCGGTACCGGGCTTGACCCGCTCACCGCTGCGCAGGGTCTCCGGCGGCGCCAGCACCACCGTGTCGCCGGCGGACAACCCGTGGATCACCTGCACGTCGGTGTCGCCGAGCGTGCGGCCGGTCGTGACGGCCTGCATCGCCACCGTGTCCTTGTCGCCCAGCACGAAGGCCACGTCCTTGCCGTCGCGCTTGACCACGGCGGCCGCGGGCACGCGCACGCCCTGCAGCTGCGGCGTGGCCCCCTTGGCGGCGGCCTCGAGGAAACTCACCTTCACGCCCATGTCGGGAACGATGCGGGGATCGCGTGCATCCAGCGCCACGCGCACGGTCACCGTGGCCTTGCCGCGGTCGGCGGTGGGAATGATCGCGATCACCTTGCCCGGGATCTTCCAGTCTGGATAGGCATTGAGCACGGCTTCGGTCGGCATGCCCGGCTGCACGCGGCCGATGTAGGCCTCGCCCACGTCCACCTGCACTTCCAGCGAGTCCATGTCGACGATGGTGCCGATGCCGGTACGCGTGAAGCCGCCGCCCGCCGAGAATGGCGACACGATCTCGCCCGGCTGTGCGGCCTTGGCGATCACCACGCCGTCGAACGGCGAGCGCACCACGGTGTTGTCCACGCCCTGGGTGGCGATGGCGAACTGTCGGCCGGCCACCCCAACGCTGCGTTGCGCGGCATCGAGCTGGGCGCGCAACGCATCGCGCTGCGCGACTGCGCGGGAGTAATCGGCCTGCGACACCAGGCGCTGCCGCGCCAATGACGCCAGCCGGGCCGCATTCGCGCTCGCATCGCGCAGTTGCGCCTGGATCGCGCCAAGCTGTCCCTGCGCCGCCGAAACCTGGGCCCGCGCCAGGTCGCGTTGCTGGTCGGCATCGATGGGGTCCAGCGTGGCGATGATTTCGCCCGCGGCCACGTGCTGGCCTTCCTCGATGCGCACCTCGCGCACTTTCCCGGTGACCTTGGCCGACACCGTCGCGATGCGTCGGGCCACCACGTAGCCGGTGGCGTCGAGCACGGATGCGGCGGAAGAGCCGGTGTTGATCGCGATCGCCGTTCCGGTCTGCACGGTGGGGGCCTTGGCGCGTCCGAAGACCCACCAGCCCACCGCGGCCAGCAGCAGGAGCACCGCGGCCACGGCCAGCGCGATCCACAGGCCGCGACGGGACGACGGTGGCGGCGCCGCATTGCGATCGATGCGGAGTTGGGACAGCAGGTCGGCGGGAGAATTCATCGTGGCGGGCGCGAGGCGTCGATGGCGGATGGTCCGAGTGTAGTGCGCTCAGCGCATCGGAACCGGATCACCCGCCGGCCACGCCGTGTCGCCGACGCGCTTGAGGTTCATCTCGAAGAAGCGCACCGCCTTGCCGCCGGGCATCACGCGGTCGCCAACCTCGTTCCACGTGCCGTCCTTCAGGTGTGCGGTATAGCGGATCGTCATCGGCCCGGCCGGGATTTCCCAGACATAGCCATCGGCGGAGGGCGTGAACTTCATGTCGCCCGAGAAACCCATCGCGTAGGAGCGGAAATCGAACGCCTGCTTCTGCATGTTCCACGACAGCACCGCGAAGGCATTGAAGCCGACGCTGCCATCCGCGTTGTAGCCCCTGCCTTCCATCACCTTGAGGCTGCCATCAAGCATCGGGCCGATCCGCTCGGCCTGCGTGACCACGTGCTTGATCCCCTCTTCCGACACGTTGGTGGCGGTGCCACGCCAGACGCCATCCATCCAGGCCAAGGGCTTCAACGCATCGCGCTCGGCGGCGATCAACTGCTGCGGCGAGGGCCGTCCATGCTGCTGTGCCTGTGCAACCGGAGCAACGAGGGCGGCGGCGGCGGCGATGGAAAGGAACATGCGCATGACGGGCTCCTGGGATCGGGTGTGGCCACAGCTTGGCGGCCCGGCCCGCGCAATGCACCTGACAGCTGTCATGCGCTCGGGATGACGGCGCCCACTGGGGCGGCATGGCCCGGCAGCGGAGACTGGCCGCACTTCTACGGGATATTCCGGATGGACATGAACTCGGTTCGATTGGGCGGCCTGCAGGGCGCGGTGAAGTCATACGGCCCAGTGCGTGCGCTCGACGGCGTGGACCTGGACCTGCGCTCCGGCGAGGTGCTGGCGGTGCTGGGCGCGAACGGCGCCGGCAAGAGCACGGCGATCTCGCTGCTGCTCGGCCTGGCGTTGCCCGACCACGGGCGCGCCGACCTGTTCGGCGAATCGCCACAGGCCATCGGCGCCCGCCGCAACGTCGGCGTGATGCTGCAGCAGGCCGGCATTCCACCCACCAACACGGTGCGTGAGCTGCTGGACCTGGCATGCAGCTACTACCCGCAGCCGTTCGGCGTGCTGGAGTCCGCACGCATGGCCGGCATCGATGACCTGCTTGACCGCCGCTACGGCGCGCTGTCCGGCGGCCAGCAGCGGCGCGTGCAGTTCGCGTTGGCGATCTGCGGGCGTCCGCGCCTGGTCTTCCTCGACGAGCCGACCACCGGCCTCGACATCGATGCCCGGCAGGCACTGTGGCGCGCGATCCGCGCGCTGGTCGATGCCGGCACTTCGGTGCTGCTGACCACGCATTACCTGGAAGAGGCCGACGCGCTGGCCAACCGCATCGTGGTGCTCGACCACGGCAAGGTCATCGCCGAGGGCACTCCCCGCGAGATTTCCGCGCGCGTGGCGCGTTCGCGCATCCGCTGCATGTCGGCGTTGTCGCCGGAGCTGGTGGCCACCTGGCCGGGCGTCGACAGCGCGGCGCGCGAGGGAGCGCGCCTGCAGGTGGTGTGCGAGGTGCCCGAACCCATCGTGCGCCGGCTGCTGGCCGAGGATTCCGCGCTGAGCGGCCTTGAAGTCACCGCGACCGGCCTCGCCGAAGCGTTCCTTGCCCTCACCCGCGCCGACACCGAGGAGGCCGCCTGATGAACACCCTATCCATGGACGCATCCGCCCCGAACCTGCTGCGCTGCTACTGGCTGGAAGCGAAATGCGAATTCCTGCGCATGGTGCGCACGCCCTCGTATGCCATTCCCGTGCTGGCGTTCCCGCTGGTGTTCTACATGATGTTCGGGATCCTGATGCAGCACGGCCACGATGCAGCCGCCTCGCGCTACCTGCTGGCCTCGTACGGCGTGTTCGGTGCGATGGGGGCGTCGCTGTTCGGCTTCGGCGTGAGCGTGGCGATGGACCGCGAGCACGGCTGGCTCACGCTCAAGCGCGCCCAGCCGATGCCGCCCGGCGCCTACCTGCTGGCGAAGCTGCTGATGGCGATGGTGTTCATCGCGTTGATCGCGCTGTTGCTGGTCGCGCTGGCGGTGGGCGTGGCGCATGTCACGCTGACGGTCGCGCAGGCCATGCAGCTCGTCGCCATCGATGTCCTCGGTGCCCTCCCGTATGCCGCGATCGGCCTCTACATCGGCACGCGCATGGGCGCACGCGGCGCGCCGGCGTTCATCAACATGGTGTACCTGCCGATGGCGTTCCTGTCCGGCCTGTGGATGCCGCTGCAGTTCCTGCCGGCCGCCGTGCGCCGCCTGGCACCGGTGTGGCCGTCGTGGCACCACGCGCAACTCGCGCTCGGCGTCGCCGGCAGCACGACCGAAGGTGCACCGTGGATGCATGTCGCCTACATGGTCGGCGTGGCGGCCGTCTTCTTCACGCTGGCCGCGCGCCGCCTGCGCCGGGTCGGCTGAGCAGCCTTCCGCTAGAGTCGCGCCATGGTTCCCGACAACCCCCCGCCGGCCCTGCCCGCTCCGCTCCGGTGGCTACGCCATCCGGAGCAGGGCTGGACGCACCTGTGGAACCTGGCATACCTCGGCTTCCTGTTCGTCCCGGCGGTCCCGGGGCTGGCCGGCGACCCGCACCTGCCATTCGCGTGGGGGCCCACGCTGCTGTCGATCGCGTTGTTCCTGCCTCTGTTCGTCATGGGCTTCCGCAGCCATGGACTGCGCGCGGCGGTTTCGGTCGCGGGCATCATCGCGCTGGGCTGCGCGCTGCTGCCATGGAATGCCTTCGCCAACACCTACATCATCTACGCCGCCTCGCACATCGCGCACCAGCAACTGGCGTTGCGCTGGCGCTGGCTGCTGCTGGGCATCGTGCTGGCCGGGTATTGCGCATTGCTGATGGCGATGGGGGCTCCGGTGTTCGTCGCCGCGATCACGGTGATGGTTTCGGTGGCCGCGTTCATCGGCAACCACTACCAGGCCGAGCGCGAACGCAAGCGCGCGGAACTGAAGCTGTCCCATGACGAGGTGCGGCGCGTGGCCGCCTTCGCCGAACGCGAACGCATCGGCCGCGACCTGCACGACCTGCTGGGACACACCCTGTCGGTGATCGCGTTGAAATCGGAACTGGCGGGGCGCCTGCTCGAGCGCGATGCCGCGGCCGCCAAACGCGAGATCGAGGATGTCGCCCGCATCAGCCGCGAAACGCTGGACGAGGTGCGGCGTGCGGTGAGCGGCATCCGCAACGCCGCGCTGGCCGCGGAGCTGGCCTCGGCACGCGTGCTGATGGAAGCCGATGGCACCGCGCTTGACGTCGCCATGCAGCCGTTGGCGCTGCCACCGGAGACCGAGTCCGCGCTGGCGCTGGCCCTGCGCGAGGCGATGACCAACGTGCACCGGCATGCACGGGCCACGCGCGTGCGGGTGGCGCTGGACCACGATCAAGGACGCGCGATCCTGCGCGTGGAGGACAACGGGCGGGGCGATGGCGTCCGCGCCGGCAACGGTCTGTCCGGCATGCAGGAGCGACTCGACGCCGTCGGCGGCGTGCTGTCGGTGGATGCACGCGCGGGCCACGGCACGCGGCTGGTCGCCTCGGTGCCGATGCCGGGGGCCGCATGATCCGGGTGATGGTGGTGGAGGACCAGGCGATGGTGCGCGGCGCGCTGTCGGCATTGCTGGACCTGGAACCCGATATCGAGGTGGTCGCGCAGGCCGAGGACGGCGAGACCGCCTGGCGCCTGCTGCCGCAAGCGAAGCCGGATCTCGTCGTCACCGACATCGAGATGCCTCACCTGTCCGGCATTGATCTTGCACAGCGCATCCAGCGCCACGAATTGCCGGTCAAGGTGGTCATCGTCACCACGTTCGCGCGTGCGGGTTTCCTGCGTCGCGCGCTTGATGCCGGCGTATCCGCCTACCTGCTGAAGGACGCTCCGGCAACCCGGCTGGCGGATGCCCTGCGCAAGGTGCACGGCGGAGGCCGCGCGATCGATCCACAGCTGGCCACCGAAGCCTGGGGCGAGGCCGATCCGCTGAACGACCGCGAACGGCAGGTGCTGCGGCTGGCCGGGAATGGCCAATCGACCGGTGAAATCGCAACCCGGTTGGGCCTGTCGCAGGGCACGGTGCGCAACTACCTGTCGGAGGCCATCGGCAAGCTGGGCGTGGGCAACCGCATCGAGGCCCATCGCCTGGCCCGCCAGAAAGGTTGGCTGTGATCACGCTGCCCGCGCGACACCGTTCCTGACCCGGGAATCCGGCAGCGTCGCATTCACGCGCGCTCCCCTACGCTGTCCACGCTTTCCACTTGCACGGGTCCATGGAAAAAACGCGTCAAGCCCTGGTTCGCGGCCGCATCGGCCTGGTTCTCGCCGGCATCCTGTTTGTCGGCATCGCCGTGGGCGTGGCCCTGCTCGCCCGCAAGCTGGTCACCGACGCCCAATGGACGGCCCGCAGCCATGAGGTGATCAACCAGCTGGACAGCCTCGATGCCGAGCTGAGTGGCACGGAGTCCGACCAGCGCGGCTACCTGCTCACAGGCAATCCCGGGTATCTCGTGGACTACCGCATGGGCCGCGCTGCCATCCCGTCCGGGCTCGACCGCCTGGATGCCTTGGTCGCCGACAATCCCACCCAACGCAATGCCGCGCGGCAGTACCGCCTGATCGTGGGCACGCGCCTGGTGCAGATGGAACGCACGCTGCGCGAGTACGACACCTCGGGTCTCAATGCCGCGCTGGGTTCGATCGCCAATGGGGTGTTCGACACCTCGACCCAGGTGCGGCAGGCCAAGATCCGCATGAGCGACGAGGAACGCGCCCTGCTTGCCACGCGCGCGGACAGCAGCCGGCGCAGTGCCGATGCGGTGCTGGCGTTGGCGATGCTCGGCATCCCGATGGGGCTGCTCGTACTGCTGCTCGTTTATCGCATGCTGGTGCAGGAAATGCGCCGGCGCGGCAACGCCGAGGCCAAGACCGCCAGCGCGAACGCCCGCATGCAGGCGAGCATCGAGCGCCTTGAAACCAACTCCACGCAGCTGCGTTCGCTGACGCAATTCGGCAGCATGTTGCAGAGCTGCACGCGTCCCGAGGAAGCGATCGAGCTGACGCGCAAGATGCTGCACCAGCTCGTTCCGGAGGCCGGCGGCACCCTGTATCGGATGCGTCATTCGATGGACCACGCGGAGGCCATGCTCGATTGGGGGACGCAGGCCGCGCCCAGCCAGGCCAACATCGCGCCGGACATGTGCTGGGCGCTGCGTCGTGGGCAGTCGCACGCGGTGCACAACGATGGCGGCGCCCGCTGCGCCCACGTATTGCCCGGGCATGATCCGAATGCCGGCAGCGTCTGCGTTCCATTGAGCGCACAGGGCGTGCAGCTCGGCTTGTTGTACCTGAGCGCGCCGGGCGACAGCTTCCTCGCGCAGCGGCCGATCATCGATGCGGTCGCGGAGCAGTTGTCGATGGCGTTGTCGAACCTCTACCTGCAGGAACGCCTGCGCCTGCAGTCGATCCGGGAGCCGCTGACCGGACTGTTCAACCGCCGTTACCTCGAGGAATCCGCCGAACGCGAACTCGCACGGTGCAAGCGGCGCGCGATGCCACTGTCGCTGCTCATGCTCGACATCGACCACTTCAAGCCCTTCAACGACGTGCACGGCCACGGCGGTGGGGATGCCCTGCTGGCCGGATTTGGCGCGCTGCTGCAACGCATCTCGCGAACAGAAGACATCGCCTGTCGCTACGGTGGCGAGGAGTTCACCCTGATCATGCCGGAGGCCGGCGAGGACGTCGCCGTGCGCCAGGCCGAACGCATCCGCGCGGCGGTGGAGGAGTTGCACGTCGCGCACCTCGGCCATGAACTGCCGAAGGTGACGGTCTCGATCGGCACGGCCACGTATCCACGCGATGGCGACACGCCGCAGGCGCTGTTGCGGGCGGCCGACGAAGCGCTCTACCGCGCCAAGCGCAGCGGGCGCAACCGGCTTGAAACCCCGTCGCCGTCCCCGGTACCGGGTGGCGAGGCCGTCAGCCCGCCGCCGCCGCGAAGCGCGAACTGAGCATCGCCCACGCCGCGCGCAGGCCCTGGGCTTCGCCGCCTGCAGGCCGTCCCGGGCGATCGGAATCGTTCCAGCTGTAGACATCCAGGTGGGCCCACGCCTGCGCTTCGGGCACGAAGCGCTGCAGGTACAGCGCGGCGGTGATGCTGCCTGCCATGCTGGAGTTGCTGGCATTGGCCAGGTCCGCCAGGCCGGCGGTCAGGTACCGCATGTACGGCTGCCACAACGGCATGCGCCACAGCGGATCGCGCGCCGTGGCTCCGGCCTGCAACCAGTCCGCTGCCACCGCGTCGCGATTCGAATACAACGCCGGAAGGTCGGGGCCCAGTGCGATGCGCGCCGCGCCGGTGAGTGTCGCGAAATCGATCATCAGTTCCGGCGCCAGCTCCACCCCGCGCGCCAGGGCGTCACACAGGATCAGCCGGCCTTCGGCATCGGTGTTGTCCACCTCCACCGACAGACCCTTGCGCGTCGCGATCACTTCCCCCGGCCGCAACGCGTTCGGGCCCACCGCGTTTTCGACGGCAGGAACCAGCAGCGTCAGGTGCACCGGCAGCCGGCGTTCCATCACCAGGCCAGCAAGCGCGATCGCGTGCGCTGCGCCCCCCATGTCCTTCTTCATGTTGCGCATGCCTGAACTGGCCTTGAGGTTCAGGCCGCCGGTGTCGAAGCACACGCCCTTGCCCACCAGCACCAGGTGCGGCGCGGACGCCTCGCCCCATTCCAGCGAAATCATCCGTGGGTCGCGGTGCGATGCGCGGCCCACGGCGTGGATCGCCGGGTAGTTGGCCTCGATCAATGC